>Ga0208887_100020_pt1 | contig 253044 bp, 244 predicted proteins | sample LakWasM106_HOW12_2_FD_183924 | JGI IMG/M metagenome (GOLD analysis project Ga0208887, IMG submission 183924) | Freshwater sediment methanotrophic microbial communities from Lake Washington under simulated oxygen tension - Sediment Metagenome... | ecosystem: Environmental > Aquatic > Freshwater...
CAAGGGCGAAAAGCAGCCGGTTACCGGCGACAAGTGCAAGGGCAATGCCAAGACCAAGGCCCTGATCGACTGCCTGCAGCCGGATCGCCGCGTCGACATCGAAGTCATCGGCACCAAGTAAGCCGACGCCGCTTCCCGAAAAGCCCTGCCTCGGCAGGGCTTTTTGTTTTCTACGCCGCCCGGCAAGCCCCATCACGCAAACGGGTGGCATACTTCCACTCTCACCTTCGCGGAGCACAAGCATGAAAGCACGTTTCCTGACGGTAGCCGCCGCCTGCCTGCTGTGGGCCGGCCTGGCCCTGGCCCAGATCAACATCAATACGGCGACGAAAGAAGAGCTGGACGGCCTCAAGGGCATCGGCCCGACCAAGGCCCAGGCCATCGTCGATTACCGCCGGAAAAACGGCCCCTTCAAGTCGGTCAGCGAACTCGAGAACGTGCCCGGCATCGGCCCGAGCACGCTGAAGGACCTGCGCGGCGACGTGACGGTCGGCGGCGTGTCGCGTGCCCCCGCTCCCACGGCGGTCCCAGCTGCGGCCAGTCGGCCAGCGCCTGCGGCTCCAGCGGCCCGCTCGGCAGCCGAGGTGGCAAAGCCTGCAGCGGTGCCGGCTCGTCCGGCGGAAAAACCCGCTGCCCCGTCGACCAAGCCGCTGGCGGCCGAACCGGCCCGTCCAACCGGCCCGGCGGTGCCGGCCAGGCCCGTGATGGAAAGCAAGCCGGCGACACCGGCAGCCCCAGCCAAACCGGCGATGCCCGCCCAGCCGGCCAGTGCGGCCAAGCCGGCAGCGCCATCGCCAGCTCAGCCCTCCCCGGCCAGGCCGTCCGCCGCCGAACCGGCGCCGGCCAAGCCAGCCGCGGCCCCCGCTTCGCCCGCCGTGCCGGCAGCCCCGGCCAAGCCCGCGGCGCCTGCCAGACCGGCCCAGCCGGCGGCTTCCTACTGATCGCCAGACGCAGCGATTCGAGACCCGTTTGAGCGACTGCCTGACTCTCTGCGCCACGACCCGCCTGGCGCAAACCCTGCGCGGCGAGTTGCCGGCGGAGGGAGCGGTCTGGCGTACCCGGCAGGCCCTGACCGTCGGCCAATGGCTGGGCGGGCTGGCCGACGAGGCCTTGCTGACCGGCGTCGCCGAGTTGCCGCAGGCCCTCGACGCCTTCGCCGAGCGCCTGCTCTGGGAAAAGGTCATCGCCGGCTCGCTGACCGAGGCGGCGCCCTTGTTCGACGTGCAGGGCATGGCTGCCTCGGCGGCCGAGGCGCAGGCGCTGTGCCGGATCTGGAAGCTGCAGCCGGGCGGCAGCGCATTGTCCGACGAGGCAAAGCTGTTCGTCGGCTGGCAGGCGGAGTTCGAGAAGCGCTGCCGCAGCGGTGGCTGGATCGATACGGCCGGCCTGCACCGGCAACTGATAGTGCTGATCGCGGCCGGCCATTTCGCCTTGCCGGCGAGCGTCTGCTTTGCCGGTTTCGACCGTTACACGCCGCTGGAGCGCGACCTGATGGCGGCGCTGGCGGAACGTGGGGTGGAATTTGAAAATTGGGCAAAAAATGGCGGTGACCGTGGCATTTGCCAGGTTTTTCCCTGTGCCGACGTCGATGCCGAATGTTCGGCCGTCGTCGCCTGGGCGCAGGCGCGGCTGGCCGAGAATCCGGCCTGCCGGCTCGGCATCGTGGCGCCAGACCTGGCCGGCGTGCGCGACCGGCTGGAGTTTTTGCTTGACGACGCCCTGCATCCGGCACTGATCCGCCCCGATGCGGCCGAAATGCCGCGCTGCTTCAATTTTTCGCTCGGCCGGGCGCTGGCCGACCTGCCGCTGATCCGCGTCGCCCTCGATCTGCTGGCGCTCGGCAGCGGCCGGGCCAAGGTCGAGCAGAGCCGCCTGTCGGCCTTGCTGCTGGCCGGCGGCTGGTCGGCCGCAGAGGCTGAAGCTGACGGTCGGGCGCGGCTCGATGCGGCGTTGCGCCGCGACCTGCCGTATTTCACCACCTTGCCGGCGCTGCTCCGGCTGGCTGCCCGCCTGGCCGAGACCGCGCCGCCGCTTTGCCCGCAGACGGTGGCGTCGCTCGACGCCTTCGTCACCGCGGCCAGCCTGGCCAGCCGCAAGCTGTTGCCGGGGCAATGGGCCGGCGTTTTCCGCGCTTGCCTGAAGGCGGCCGGCTGGCCGGGCGATCGGCCGCTGTCCAGCCACGAATTCCAGGCCCATCGTGCCTTTGGCGAGGTGCTCGACGGCCTCGGCCGGCTCGATGCCCTGCTCGGGCCGCTGGCCTTTGCCGAGGCCGTGCGCCGCTTGTCGCAACTCTGCCGGCAGCGGCTGTTCCAGCCGGAAACGCGTGGCTGGCCGGCGATCCAGGTACTCGGCGTGCTCGAAAGCGCCGGCCTCGAATTCGACGCGCTGTGGGTGATGGGCATGAACGACGACCTGTGGCCGCCGCCGCCCCGGCCCAGCCCGCTGCTGCCGGCCGAATTGCAGCGCAGCGCCGGGTCGGCGCATGCCAGCGCCGAGGTCGAGCTCGATTTTGCCCAGCGCGTGCACGCCCGCCTGCGGGAATCGGCGCCGACGGTGACCTTTTCCTGGGCGCAGGCTGACGGCAACCGCGTGCTGCGCCCCAGTCCGCTGATCGCCGGCATGCCGCCGGCCGCTGGATTGCCGGCTGAGGTGGCGACGCTGGCCCGGGACATGGCCGACGAAGCGCCGGCCGCGCTCGAACTGCTTGATGACGCGATGGCGCCGCCGGTGGCCGAGGGCGAAAAGGTCTCCGGCGGCAGCTGGCTGCTGCGCGCCCAGGCGATCTGCCCGGCCTGGGCCTACTACCAGTTCCGGCTCGGCGGCGAGGCGATGGAGGAAGCCGTCGAGGGCCTCGACCCGGCCGCCCGCGGCACGCTCGTTCACGAAGTGCTGGAAGCCTTCTGGACGGCGGTTCCCTCGTCCGATGCCCTGGCGGCGCTGGGCGAGGCGGCGCGCCGGGAGATGATTGCCGAGGCCGTGACCAAGGCCTTGCAGACCTTCGAACTGGATCGCCGGACAAGCCTGCCGGCCCGCTTCCGCGAACTCGAAGCGGCCCGCCTGGCCCGCCTGCTCGACCTCTGGCTGGCTGTCGAGGCCAGACGCGGCCAGGGTTTCGCGGTGATCGCCTGCGAACAGCCGGCCGAAGTCGAGATCGAAGGCATCAAGGTGCGCATGGTCGTCGACCGCATCGACCAGCTGGCCGACGGCCGGCAGGTGATCATCGACTACAAGACGGGGGCGGCGATCGACACGAAAAACTGGGCCGAGCAGCGCATCACCGAGCCGCAGCTGCCGATCTACGCCGCGCTGGTCAATGACGAAGTAGCGGCCGTCGTCTTCGCCAAGGTCCTGCTCGACAAGCCGGGCTTCGCCGGCGTCGCCGACGAAAAGGACATCCTGCCCGGGGTCCAGGGCATCGGCGACGACAAGCAGAAAATTTTCGATCCCGCGGAATTTCCCGACTGGATCGCCGTCATTACTCACTGGCGCGAGCGTCTGCACGCCGTGGCCAGCGAAGTGAAGCAGGGCCGGGCCGGCGTCGTCTTTGCCGACGAGAAGGGGCTGCAATACTGCGAAGTCCTGCCCCTGCTCCGCCTGCCCGAACGGCGCCGCCTGCTGGCCGCGGCCGCCGCACCGATTACCGTGGCCAACTGAAGATCAGGAGAACCAAGATGCGCGAACTGAAATTGCTGGGCATTTGCGGCAGCCTGCGCCGCCAGTCGACCAACGCCGGCCTGTTGCGGGCGGCGATGGCCGAACTGCCGGAGGGCGTCACGATGGAAATCGCCGACCTCTCGGCGGTACCGTTCTACAATGTCGACCTGCCGGAGCGGCCGGCCGCCGTGCAGCGCCTGATGGACCAGGCCCGCGCCGCCGACGCGCTGGTCCTGGCCTGCCCGGAATACAACTACTCGATCGCCCCGGCGCTGAAGAACGCGCTCGACTGGCTGTCGCGCGAACCGGACAACGCGCTGCTCGCCGGCAAGACTGCGGCGATCATGGGCGCCGGCGGCGGCATGGGCACCTCGCGCGCCCAGTACCACCTGCGCCAGGTCTGCGTTTTTCTCGACCTGCACATGGTCAACAAGCCGGAAGTCTTCGCCAGCGCCTTTGCCGGCGCCTTCGATGCCGACGGCAACCTGACCGACGCCAAGCTGATCGGCCAGGTCGCCGCCCAGATGCGGGCGCTGGCCGATCTGACGCGGAAGCTGAAGGCCTGAGATGGGCGACCGGCAAGCGACGGGCGAGGGGGGCTGGTGAGCGCCCAGTTGGCGATCCTCCACATCGAGGACAACGAGGCGGATGTCCTGCTCGTCGACCGCGAATTGAAACGCAGCGGCCTCGACTTTCGTTGCCGCTGGGTGGATAACCAGGATGCCATGCTGGCCGCGCTGGACGAGGGCGGCTGGGACCTCGTGCTGTCCGATTACGCGGTGCCGGGCATCTATTTCCCGGAAAACCTCGCCTACCTGAAGCGGCGCTGGCCGACGCTGCCAGTGATCCTGATTTCCGGCACCATCGGCGAGACCAAGGGCAGCGTGATGGTCAGACTTGGGGCCGATGCCTTCGTCCCCAAGGGGCATCTGGCCGATCTGCTGCCGGCCATCCGCCGGTTGCTCGATCTGCCTGGAGACGGTCGTTGAACGCTGCACTCGACCGCCTTGCCGAGGATGATCTCGCCCGCCAGCGCGCGCTGGAGGTCGCCTCCTTCATCGTCGAGGCGCCGGCCGGGGCCGGCAAGACGGAACTGCTGACCCAGCGCTACCTGCGCCTGCTGGCGGTGGTCGACGAACCGGAGGAGGTGCTGGCGCTGACCTTCACCAACAAGGCGGCGACCGAGATGCGCGACCGCATCCTCGGCAGCCTGGAGCGGGCGGCCGGCGGCGAAATGCCGGAAGCAGCCCACAAGCGCCTGACCTTCGACCTGGCGCAGCGCGTGCTGGCCCACGATGCCGGGCGCGGCTGGCAACTGCTCGGCCACCCCGGTCGCCTGCGCATCACCACCATCGACGCGCTGTGCGCCAGCCTGGCCCGGCAGATGCCCTACCTCAGCCGCTTCGGCAGCCAGCCCGGGGTCAGCGAGGACGCCGAGGCGCACTACGCCACCGCCGCCCGCCGGACGCTGGAAATGCTCGAAGCCGGGACGCCGGACGCCGAGGTGGTCGGCGCCGCGCTGGCCTTCATGGACAACAACGCCGGGCGGCTGGAAAAGCTGCTGGTGGCCATGCTCGGTCGCCGCGACCAGTGGCTGCACCACGCCTCGCGCATCGAAAGCGGGGCGCTGAAGGCCGAAGTCGAAGCCGGCTTCGCGGCGCTGATCGAGCGCGACCTGGCCGCCGTTGAGCGCCTGGTCGACCGCCGCCTGCAGACGCTGCTGATGCCGCTGGCCCGCTTCGCCGCGGCCAATGCGCCGGGGGTGCTGGATTCCATTTCTGACTGGAATTTGCCGCTGACCGTAGCATTTGCCGATCTGCCCCGCTGGCAGGCGGTCGGCCGGCTGCTGCTGACCGGCACCGGGACGCTGCGCAAGACCGTGGACAAACGCCTCGGCTTTCCGGCCGGCGCCGAATTCGCCGAGCAAAAGAAGGCCATGCTCGAACTGCTCGCCGACCTGCGCGGCATCGCCGGTCTGGAAGAAACGCTGGCCATGCTGCCCGGCCTGCCGCAGCCAGAACTGAGCGATGCCGAGTGGGCCACCGTCGAATGCTTTTCGCGCCTGCTCCGGCTGGCCGCCGGGCAGTTGTGGCTGGCCTTCCAGGAAGCCGGCGAGGTCGATTTCATCGAAATCGCCGCCCGTGCCGGGCTGGCGCTCGGCGACGACGAGGCGCCGACCGACCTGGCCCAGGCCCTCGACTACCGGATCCGCCACCTGCTGGTCGACGAATTCCAGGACACCAGCCCGAGCCAGGTCGATCTGCTCGAAAAACTGACCCGTGGCTGGATGCCGGACGACGGCCGGACGCTGTTCGTGGTCGGCGACCCGATGCAGTCGATCTACCGCTTCCGCAAGGCCGACGTCGGCCTGTTCCTGCGCGTCCGCGAGCGCGGCATTGGCGACCTCCGGCTCGGCCACCTGCGCCTGTTCCGCAACAACCGCTCCTACCCGGGCATCGTCGACTGGGTCAATGCAGCCTTCCCCGGCATCTTCCCGGCCGATGACAGCCCCGAGGCCGGCGCCGTGCGCTACGCCGCCTCGGCCGCCACCCGACCGGCGCGGGCCGACAGCGGCGTCGTCGTCCATCCGGTCATCGAGCGCCCCGGCGCCGACGCCATCGGCGAGGAGGCCCGCCGGGTGCTGGCCATCATCCGCGCTGCCCGCCGCGAATCGCCGCAGGAAAGCATCGCCGTGCTGGTCCGCGCCCGCAGCCATCTCGACGCGCTGGTTGCCGAAATCCGCCGCAGCGCACCGGAGCTGCGCTTCCAGGCGGTCGACATCGAGGGCCTGGACGGCCGCCAGCATGTGCAGGACCTGCTGACCCTGTTCCGCGCCCTGCATCACCGCGCCGACCGCGTGCATTGGCTGGCCCTGCTGCGCGCCCCGTGGTGCGGCCTGACCCTGGCCGACCTGCACGCGCTGGCCGCCGACGACAAGCAATCGACGATCTGGCAGCTGATGCAGGATGAGGCACGCGTTGCCCGCCTGTCCGCCGACGGCCGGCAACGCCTGCAGCATCTGCGCGACGTGCTGCGCACCGCCTTTGCCGGGCGCGACCGCCAACCGCCACGGCGCTGGCTGGAAGGCGTCTGGCTGATGCTCGGCGGGCCGCGCTGCCTGGAGGCGCCGGAAGCGCTGCCGGACGTCGAGGCTTTCTTCCGCCTGGTCGACCGGCTGGCTGCCGCCCGCAATCTCGATGCCGAGACGCTGGCTGCCCACGCCGCCGAGCTCTATGCGCCGTCCGACCCGCTGGGCGACGCGGTGCAGATGATGACCGTCCATAAATCCAAGGGCCTCGAATTCGACACCGTGATCCTGCCCGGCCTGCACCGCGAAACCGGCGGCAACGACAGCAGCCTGCTGCTCTGGGACGAGGTAGCCGGCGCCGACGGCGACGAACATCTGCTGGTCGCCCCGATCAAGCAAAAGGGCGCCGACAACGGCGAGCCGACCGTCTACGACTACTTGAAGAAACTCGAAGCCGAACGTGCCGCGCACGAGGACGAGCGCCTGCTCTACGTCGCGGCGACGCGGGCCATTCGCACGCTGCATCTGCTCGGCGTTGCCGTTGCCGATGAAGCGAAGGACGACGGCCTGAAGCCGCCGGCTGCCGGCACGCTGCTCAAGCTGCTCTGGCCCGGCGTAGCCCAGCCGGTTTTTGCCGCGGCGCTGGCCGAGCAGCCGACGGCCGAGGTGTCGCGCCCGGCCGTCGACCCGGCCGCCTTCGTGCCGCCACTGGTCCGCCTGCGCACCGTCGGCCTGGCCGAAACACTGGCCGTCATCCCCGAGGGCCTGCGCCCGGCCGACAATCCGCTTGATCTCGATGGCGTTGAAAGCGGCCTGTCGCTCGAAGCCTCGGTCGGCACGCTGGTCCATCGCTGCCTGGAACTGATTTCGAAAAATGGGCAAAAAAGGCCGGTGACCGTAGCATTCAGCGCCCTGCAGCCCGCCTACCGCCGCTGGCTGCGCGGCCAGGGCCACAGCGAGGCCGAGGCCGACAGCGGTGCCGCCGAGGTCGTCGCGGCGCTGGAAACCACCTTGGCTTCCGAGACCGGCCGCTGGCTGCTGGCCGATCACCCGCAGGGCGGCGCCGAACAGGCGTGGACCAGCCGCGACGGCGAGGCAGTCGCCCACCACGTGATCGACCGCACCTTCGTCGCCGACGGCTGTCGCTGGATCATCGACTACAAGACCGTCCGCCTGCCCGAGGCCGAACTGGCCTTACGCGCCGAAAGCTACCGGCCGCAGCTCGCCCGCTATGCCGGCCTGTTCGCCGGCGATCCGCTGCCGCTGCGCCTGGCCATCTATTTCCCGTTGCAGGGAAAACTGGTCGAATTGCCCGGCTAGGGTAATGACCAGTGATTTCAAACGGACGTAGGGCTTATACTGCCCGATTATTTCCTCGTCATGCTTCGCCATGCTTTGTCGCCTGTGCCTGCTGCTTGCTTGTTTCCTGCCCATTGGCGTCGCCGCCGGCGCGGAGCAGGCGCTGCGCGTGCTGGTGCTCGACGACGCGCCGCCGCTGTCCTACCGTGACGAGAGCGGACAACTGACCGGCTTCAATGTCGAGATCGTCCGCGCCATCTGCCGGGAGATCCAGGCCAGCTGCCAGTTAGAGGTGACGACGCAGGGCGCCGTGGTCGATGCCGTCGCCCAGGGCAAGGCCGACATTGCCGGTGTCGGCTTGCAGCAAACGGCCGAGCGGCAAGGCAAGCTGATCTTTGCCAAGGCCCATTACCGTTCGCAATCGCTGTGGCTGGCCCCGCGTGGCGTCCAGCCCGGTCAGCCGGGCTTGCGGGTGGCCGTGGTCGGCGGCTCAGAGCAGGAAAGCTACGCCCGCCGCCAGGGCTGGGCGACGCTGGCGGTGGCCACCCATGGCGAACTGGCAGCACCGCTGCTCGCCCGGCAGGTGCAGGCGGCCATGGTGCCGATGGTCAGTGCGCTCAACCTGCAAAAGTCGCCGGCCGTCCGCCAACTCGATCTGGTTCCCCTGGTCATGCGCATCCCCGAACTGGCCGGCGATCTCGCCTTCGGCATCTCGCCGCGGCGCCCGGAACTGAAAGAAGAAATTGATGCGGCGCTTGATCGCATCAAGCGCAATGGGACGTATGATCGAATCAATTCCCGCTTCCTGCCATTTCGGGTGAGTTGATGCGTACTGACGTTTCCTCGTGCCGCCGTGCGGCCGGAAAAGCCTGCCCATGTCCGTGGTGATCAAGCCCCAGCGCGGTTTCTATGCCAGCCGTGCCTTCGCCTTGCTGGCCGCGATTTTCCTGGTCATTTTCGGGACTGCGGTCGTGCTGCTCGCCCTCGACCAGCAACGGGTCATCGACGCCAACAGGCGCCTGCAGGCGCAGACCGTTCCCGAGATCATCCGCTATCAGCGCCTGGCGCGGAATCTCGAACAGTTGCGCCAGGAAGGCGAGCGCATCTTCGCCGTCAATTCGCACACCTCGCGCCAGCAGTCGATGTTCGTCGTGACCTTGATCGCCAGCCATCCGAGCATCCTCGAGCATCCGGGTGCCACCCAACTGGCCCGGGAGACCGAGCAATTTCTTGGCGAAGTCGTTCGCCAGTCGGCCCGCGACGAGCGCCGCCCGGCCACCTTCTACGACGAATGGCAGCGACTGGCCGCCCGGCTCGGTACGCAGGTGGACGATGTCTCGATTCAGGGCGTCGACCTGGTGACCAGCGACCTCAACGTCGCCACCGAAGCCATGCAATTGGCCCGCTACAAGCTGATGGGCGTGCTGCTGCTGTTCGGGCTGTTCCTGCTCGCCTTCGTCGTTCTCGTCCGGCGTCACCTGATCAAGCCGCTGCAGGCCATCGACCGGGCCTTGTCCAACCTCAGTGTCGTGCACCCGGCCCCCGAGTTTCCGCCGACCGCGATGCGCGAAATCCAGGCCGTCGAGGAGGCCATACGCGAGCAGCACGCGCTGCTGATCCAGAACGACCAGGCCCGGCATGTCCTCGAACAACTGGCTAACAAGGACGGCCTGACCGGCCTGATGAACCGCCGCCATTTCATGCAGATCGCCGAGGTCGAACTGCAGCGGGCGCAGCGCTACCGGCGGCCGGTCACGGTGGCCATGGCCGACCTCGATTACTTCAAGAAACTCAACGACACCTACGGCCATGCTGCCGGCGACCTGGTGCTGAAGACTTTCGCCGATCTTGTCCGCGAAGCACTCCGCCAGTCCGACCTGGTCTGCCGCTACGGTGGCGAGGAGTTCGCCTTCCTGTTCCCGGAAATCCCCCCGGGCGACGCGGCGAAGCTGGCCGAACGCCTGCGCCTGAGTTGCGAGGAAACGGATGTCGCGTTACCGGATGGGCGTACGGTCAAGGTGACGACCAGCATCGGCCTGGCCGATGCCAGCGAATGTCCGATCGAGATTGCCCTCAAGCACGCTGACGAGGCGCTCTACGACGCCAAGCACCGTGGCCGCAACACCATCGTGGTGGCCGGCGGAGCCGTCGAGGATAGCCAGGAATCAAGCGATCCGTATAACGCCAGGCTGTTCTGAAGGCTGTGCTCGAAGAGGCCATCAGCGGGCAAAATTGTTTGCGTCTGAACCTGATAGCATATTGAGTGGTCACTGCAGTCGACCGTCCGGGAATTATTCATGTCCACCATCGCCCGCTGCTTCCCCCAAATCCTGCTCCTGCTCGCGCTGCTTGGCCAGCCGGTGTCGGCGGCCGATCTGCCGGCCGCCGACCTGGCAGATGACGATGTCGATGTCAGCTATCGCGATGGCACCTATTCGGCCCGCCTTTCCTTTCCGGTTGGGGCTTCGCCGGCCACCGCGCTCAACGTGCTGACCGACTTCGACCACATGGTCGGCGTCGTGCCCAATCTGGAAAGCAGCCGCATCATTTCCCGTGCGGGTCGGGTATTCGTCATCGAGCAGCGAGGCAAGGCCGATTTCGGGCCATTCTCGGTCCGTTTCGAATCGCGCCGCCGGGTTGAAGTGTTCCCGGATGGCCGTCTGGTCGCCGATGCGCTGAGCGGCTCGACCAAATACATGCACAGCGAGCTGCGCGTGCAGGCGCAAGGGCGCGGCGCCCGGATCGACTATCAGGCCGAGATGATCCCCGACCGCTGGCTGCCGTCATCGCTCGGCGTCAGCTTCATGCGCCATGAACTGGCCGAGCAGTTCAATGCCCTGCGCCGGGAAATGGAACGCCGGCAGGCCGCCGCCTGACCCCGCTGGGCGGGGTGCTCAGGGCCAGAGCAGGCAGGCCCAGATCGCCGCCGCGTTGGCCAGGCTCAACAGCACGGCGGCGCTGCCCATGTCCTTGGCCCGCTTGGCCAGTTCGCTCTTTTCCGGCGAGGCCTTGTCGACCACGGCCTCGACCGCTGAATTGAGGATTTCGACGATCAGGATCAGGATGATGCTACCGACCATCAGCGCCCGCTCGACCCCGGTTTTACCGAGATAAAAAGCGAGCGGGATGGCGATGGCGGCGAGCAGGATTTCCTCGCGGAAAGCCGCCTCGTTCCGCCAGGCGGCGATCAGGCCGTCGCGCGAATAACCGAGCGCGTTCCACAGGCGACGCAGCCCCTTCTTGCCCTTGAACTCGGCAGCACTCATTTTTTCTTGTCCAGCAGCGGTTTCAGGAAGCGGCCGGTGTGGCTGGCCTTGCACTTGGCTATCTGTTCGGGCGTCCCGGCGGCCAGGATGCGGCCGCCGCCGGCACCGCCTTCGGGGCCGAGGTCGACGATCCAGTCGGCGGTCTTGATCACGTCGAGGTTGTGCTCGATGACGACGATGGTGTTGCCGTTGGCAGCCAGGCGCTGCAGCACGCTGAGCAGCATCTCGATGTCCTGGAAATGCAGGCCGGTGGTCGGTTCGTCGAGGATGTACAGGGTGCGGCCGGTGTCGCGCTTGGAGAGTTCCAGCGCCAGCTTGACGCGCTGCGCCTCGCCGCCGGACAGCGTGGTCGCGCTCTGGCCGAGCGTGATGTAGCTGAGGCCGACGTCGACCAGGGTTTGCAGCTTGCGGGCGACCACCGGCACGGCGTCGAAGAATTCGCGCGCCTGCTCGACGGTCATGCCGAGCACGTCGTGGATGGTCTTGCCCTTGTACTGGACTTCCAGCGTCTCGCGGTTGTAGCGCTTGCCGTGGCAGACGTCGCATGGCACGTAGATGTCGGGCAGGAAGTGCATCTCGACCTTGATCATGCCGTCGCCCTGGCAGGCCTCGCAGCGCCCGCCCTTGACGTTGAAGCTGAAGCGCCCAGGGCCGTAGCCGCGGACCCGGGATTCGGGGACCTGGGCGAACAGTTCGCGGATCGGCGTCAACAAGCCGGTGTAGGTGGCCGGGTTGGAGCGCGGCGTACGGCCGATCGGCGCCTGGTCGACATTGATCACCTTGTCGAACAGGTCGAGGCCGGTGATCTCCTTGTACGGCGCCGGCTCGGTCGTCGAGCCGTAGAGGTGTTTGGCGGCCGCGGCGTACAGCGTGTCGTTGATCAGCGTCGACTTGCCTGAGCCGGAGACGCCGGTAATACAGGTCAACAGGCCGCCGGGGATTTCCAGCGTGACATCGCGCAGGTTGTTGCCGTGGGCGCCGACAACGATCAGTTGCTTGTCGGGATCGACCGGCCGCCGTGTCTTCGGGGCCGAAATCGATTTGCGCCCGGACAGGTAGTCGCCGGTCATCGACAGCGGATTGGCCTGGACCTCGGCCGGGGTGCCCTGGGCGACGATGGCGCCGCCATGCACGCCGGCGCCGGGGCCGATGTCGACGACGTAGTCGGCGGAGCGGATGGCGTCCTCGTCGTGCTCGACGACGAGCACCGTGTTGCCCATGTCGCGGAGGTTCTTCAGCGTCTGCAGCAGGCGGTCGTTATCGCGTTGATGCAGGCCGATCGACGGCTCGTCGAGCACGTACATGACGCCGGTCAGGCCGGAGCCGATCTGCGAAGCCAGCCGGATGCGCTGCGCTTCGCCGCCGGATAGCGTCTCGGCCGAACGTTCGAGGCACAGGTAGTCGAGGCCGACGTTGATCAGGAAGGAGAGGCGGGCGGTGATTTCCTTGAGGATCTTGTCGGCGACCTGGGCCTTGGCGCCGGTCAGTGTCAGGCAGTTGAAGTAATTGCGTGCCTCGCCGAGCGGCAGGCGGCTAATGTCGTGCAGGGTGAGTGCACCCAAACCCGTACCCACTCGCACGTGCCGGGCTTCAATCCGCAGGCGGGTGCCATTGCAACTCGGGCAGGCCGAACTGCTGACGTATTTCGACAACTCCTCGCGCACGGCATTCGATTCGCTGCCGCGGTAGCGTCGCTCCAGATTGGGAATGATGCCCTCGAAGCTGTGGCTGCGGTCGAAGCGGGTGCCCTTTTCGTTCAGGTAGCGGAAGTTGATTTCGGTATTGCCCGAGCCGTAGAGGATCAGTTGCTGGATCTTGTCGGGCAGTTCGGACCACGGGGTATCGACCGAGAAGCCATAGTGGGCGGCCAGCGATTCGATGATCTGGAAGTAGAACTGGTTCTTCTTGTCCCAACCGCGGATGGCGCCGGCAGCCAGCGAGGCGGCCGGCTGGGTGACGACGCGCTTGGGGTCGAAGAACTGGATGACGCCCAGGCCGTCGCACTTCGGGCAGGCGCCCATCGGGTTGTTGAACGAGAAGAGGCGTGGCTCCAGTTCCTGCAGCGCGTAGGAGCAGACCGGGCAGGCAAACTTGGCCGAGAACAGGTGCTCGACGTTGCTGTCCATCTCCAGCGCGATGGCCCGGCCCTCGGCGTGGCGCAGCGCCGTCTCGAACGATTCGGCCAGACGCTGGCGCATGTCGTCGCGCACCTTCAGGCGGTCGACGACGACATCGACGTTGTGCTTCTGCGTCTTGTTCAGCTTGGGCACGGCGTCGATTTCGTAAACGGTGCCGTCGACGCGGACGCGGGCGAAGCCCTGGGCCCGCAGTTCGGCAAACAGGTCGAGCTGTTCGCCCTTGCGGTTGGCGACCACCGGGGCGAGGATCATCAGCTTGGTCTCCGCCGGCAGGGCGAGCACCGTGTCGACCATCTGCGAGACGGTCTGCGCCTCCAACGGCTGATTGTGGTCCGGGCAATACGGCGTGCCGGCGCGGGCGAACAAGAGGCGCAGGTAATCGTGGATTTCGGTGACGGTGCCGACCGTCGACCGCGGGTTGTGGCTGGTCGCCTTCTGCTCGATCGAAATCGCCGGCGAGAGGCCCTCGATCAGGTCGACGTCGGGCTTTTCCATCAACTGCAAAAACTGCCTGGCGTAGGCCGACAGCGATTCGACGTAGCGGCGCTGGCCCTCGGCGTACAGCGTGTCGAAGGCGAGCGATGACTTGCCGGAGCCGGACAGGCCGGTGATCACGATCAACTGGTCGCGCGGCAGGTCGAGGTTGATATTCTTCAGGTTGTGCGTGCGGGCGCCGCGGATGCGGATGGTTTCCATCGCTGTGGCTTCTGTGTTCGGGGAAGGGGGAACTATAGCAAGCCCGACTCGAAAGCTACGGTCGGCGGCAAAAAATGGCCAATTTTCAAATTTTGCTTTCCATAAAAACAAGTGATCGCTTGCCGCTGGAGCGACTTGCCATCAGAATATTCGGATTTCATTTTTCGCCCGATCATGGCTCGCCAAAATCAGTCTCTGCTCGAAGACATGCTGCACGGCGCGGTGGCGATGCTGGCCGGCATTTTTCGCTTTCCGGGCCGGCTGCGGACCGATGCCCTGCGTTGGCGCCGGCCGTCATCGCCGGCCGAGTCGGCAGCGGCCCACGGCGCAGACGCGCTGGCGGGCATGGCCTGGCCGGAGTTCGTCGGGCTGGTCGCCGCGGCCTTCCGGCGAGAAGGTTATCTGGTCGTCGAGCGCGGCGGGCGTGGCGCGGATGCTGGCGTCGATCTCGAAATGTACCTCGGACGCCACCGCTACCTGGTGCAATGCAAACAGTGGCAGGCCCGCCGGGTCGACCTGCCGATGGTGCGCGACCTGTTCGGCGCGATGCGGGCCGAGCGGGCGGTCGGCTGCTTCATCGTGACCTCGGGCGGCTTCACCGACGAGGCCCGGAGCTTCGCTACCGGCCGCGCCATCCGCCTGGTGCCGGCCGAATCGCTGTGGCGGATGACCGCCGGTGCTGGCGGGGTGGACGAAGCGCCTGGCGCGTCCGACCTCGGCGGCGATCTGGCGCCGGCCTGCCCGCAATGTGGCAGGGCCATGATCAACCGCGTTGCCGGGCGCGGAGAACGCCGCGGCCTGGCCTTCTGGCGCTGCTCCGGGTTTCCGGTCTGCCGGGGTATCCGGGCCAAGTAAGCGGCGGTTCAGCCCGCCTTGTCCACCGAAATGACCGGATGCGTCTCGTTGTCCGAGACCAGCACGGTCAGCAGGTTGCCGACCAGGCGGACGCGGTCGGCCTCGGTCAGCTTGACGATGTTCTCGCGCTCCAGTTGTTCGAAGGCCAGCCGTACCATGCTGACGGCGCCCTCGACAATGCGGCCGCGCGCCGAAACGACGGCCTCGGCCTGCTGGCGGCGGAGCATGGCGCTGGCGATTTCCGGCGCGTAGGCGAGGTGGGCGATGCGTGCCTCGATGATCTCCAGTCCGGCCAGCGCGACATGTTCCTGGATGGTGTCGGCCAATGCCTGGGCGACGCTGTCCAGATCGGCGCGCAGCGAGTTGTGGCCGTGCTCGTCGCCGTCGTACCAGCGGGCGCTGACCACGGCACGGACGGCCGATTCGCTCTGGATGCCGATGTAGGTGGCGTAGTCCTCGACGTCGAAAGCGGCGCGGGCGGCGTCGGCCACTCGCCAGACGACGACGGCGCCGACTTCGATCGGGTTGCCGGCCCGGTCGTTGACCTTCAGCGTCGGAGTGTTCAGGTTATTGACGCGCAGCGAGATGCGTTGGCGATGGTAGAAAGGATTGACCCAGAAGAAGCCGTCGTCGCGCAGGGTGCCGGCATAGCGGCCGAAGAAGGTGAAGACGGCGGCGATGTTCGGCGCCAGGATGATGAAGCCCTTGGCCAGGAAAATCAGCAGCGGCAGCATGACGATGCCGAGCGTGGCCGGCGGTCGGTTGTAGAGGGCGATGTTGCCGAATACCTGCCACAGGGCGCCAGCCAACAGCAGCAACCAGGCGGGCAGGGCCAGCCAGCCCGAAATGGCCGTGGCGGCGCGTTCTTCGATGTTGTCGCTCATGCTTCCTCCTGACTGAATGCGGCCGAGCATAGCATCGGCCGGGAGCCTCGCCAACGCGGCGGAAAATCCGGCTTTTGTCCCCTTTTTGCCGCCGACCGTAGCATTCGTCGCCAAGAGGTGAAGCCGGGGGCAAACCTGCTAATATTTGCGCTTCGCTGCAATGCAACAATTACAAACCATAATGTCCTCCCCAACCGATCGCATGAGCCCCGAAGAACGCCGCGCCGGCGCTTCTCTGGCCTCCATCTTCGCCCTGCGCATGCTGGGGCTGTTCCTGATCCTGCCGGTGTTCTCGGTCTATGCCAAAACCCTGCCCGGTGGCGACAACCTGGCGCTGGTTGGCTTTGCGCTGGGCGCCTACGGCCTGACCCAGGCCATTTTCCAGATTCCCTACGGCATCGCGTCCGATATTTTCGGGCGCAAGCAGGTCATCGTCGTCGGCCTGCTGATCTTCGCGCTGGGCAGCTTCGTCGCCGCCTGGGCGCCGGACATGACCTGGATCATCGTTGGCCGCGTGCTGCAGGGCATGGGCGCCATCTCGGCAGCGGTCACCGCGCTGGCCGCCGACCTGACGCGCGAGGAGCACCGGACCAAGGTGATGGCGATGATCGGCTCGTCGATCGGGCTGGTCTTCGCGCTGTCGCTGGTCGGCGCCCCGGTGCTCTACGGCTGGATCGGCATGGCCGGCCTGTTCATCATGACCGGCGTGCTGGCACTGGCTGCCATCGGCCTGCTGTTCAAGGCCGTGCCGCCCGCCCCGCCGCCGCTCGGCCACGAAAAACTGCCGCTGCGCCGGGTCGTCTTCGACCCCGACCTGCTGCGCCTGAATCTCGGCATCTTCGTGCTGCACATGGTCCAGATGGCGATGTTCGTCGTCCTTCCGCACGCCCTGGTTGACCACGGCGGGCTGGCCGCCGCCGAACACTGGAAGGTCTATCTGCCGGCCGTGCTGGTCTCGTTCGCCATCATGGTCCCGGCGATCATCGCCGCCGAGCGCAAGGACAAGATGCGACCGGTCTTCATCGCCGCCGTTGGCCTGCTGTTCGTCGTCCAGATCGGCCTGTTCCTGCTGCACGCCAGCCTGTGGGCGCTGGCCCTGTGGCTGCTGCTTTTCTTCGTCGCCTTCAACGTCCTTGAAGCGACGCTGCCCTCGCTGGTTTCGCGCACCGCGCCGCCGGCCGCCAAGGGCGCGGCCCTCGGCGTGTACAACACGACGCAGGCGATGGGCCTGTTCGTCGGCGGCGCAGCCGGCGGATATATTGCGCAGCATTTCGGCGATAATGTTGTTTTTGCCGCCTGCGCCGGACTGATCCTCGTCTGGCTGGCAGTCGCGAATTCAATGAATTTCCCGCAACGGCGCTCCGCTGCCGCTGCGGCACAAACCGCTTAGGGGAGAGAGTCATGGCATCGGTTAACAAGGCAATCATCGTCGGCAATCTGGGCAAGGACCCGGAAGTCCGCTACACAGCCAGCGGCGAGGCGATGTGCAACATCACGGTGGCAACCAGCGAAAACTGGAAGGACAAGGCGACCGGCGAGCGCAAGGAACTGACCGAGTGGCACCGCATCTCCTTCTTCGGCAAGCTCGCCGAAATTGCCGGCCAATACCTGAAGAAGGGTTCGCAGGTCTATGTCGAGGGCAGCATCCGCACCCGCAAATGGACCGACCAGAACGGCCAGGAGCGCTACACCACCGAGATTCGCGGCGATGAAATGAAAATGCTCGGCTCGCGCCAGGGCATGGGCGCCCCGGCCGGCGGTGGCGGCGGCTACGATAGCGAACCGACCGATTACCAACCGGCCCCGCCCAAGAACAAGCCGAAGCCCTCCTTCGACGATCTCGGCGACGACATCCCGTTCTGACGGCCCTGCCCGCGTTGCGCCCGGTGGCGCGGCGCGGTCCCGTTTCTGTCCAAAGGTAAGCGCATGACCAACCCCGTCACCTTCAAGGTTCTCGAAGACATCGCCCGCGATCTGTCGGGCAGCGAGATCACCTTCCCGACCTTTCTCGACATCACCTTCCAGGTGCGCGCCGCGCTGAAGGACCCGAACCTCAGCGTCGAGCAACTGAGCAAGCTGGTCGGCGCCGAGCCGCTGATGAGCGCCAAGATCATCCGCATGGCCAATTCGGTCGCGCTGAACCCGAGCGGCCGCGAGATCGCCGACGTCAAGAACGCCATCGTCCGCGTCGGCATGGAAGCGGTGCGTACCGTTTCCTTCGCAGTGGCCATGGAGCAACTGCTGAAGTCGAAGCAGATGCAGCCTTTCGAGGTTATTTCCCAGAAGCTCTGGGAGCACACCTCTCACGTTGCCGCGCTATGCCGCGTGCTGGCCCGCAAGCTGGCGAAGATCAACGGCGACGAGGCGATGTTCGCCGGCCTGGTCCATGACCTCGGCGTCTTCTACCTGATGTCGCGCGCCGCCAACTTCCCGGAACTGGTCAACGACAAGGCCGAACTGCACGGCCTGCTGGTCGGCTGGCACGACAACATCGGCCACGCGCTGCTCTCGGCGCTCGGCTCGCCTGAGCCGGTGCTCGAAGCGGTCCGCGACCACGAGACGGATCGCGAAGTCAGCGAGGTCAAGACGCTGTCCGATGTGCTCTACGTTGCCAACAAGATCGCCAACCGTACCTCCAGTTGGCGCGATCCGGAACTCGACGGCGAAGTCGATACCTCGATGCTCGACACCCTGTTCGATGCCGAAACGCTGGCCGAGATCGTCGAGGAGTCGGAGGAAGAAGTGCAGTCGCTGAAAGCGGCGCTCGGCGGCTAAGCAGTAATTGCGATTCCGAGCGGCCCATCGAGAAGGCCGCCGGATGACGGGGAATAGAATCAATGAGCAGTCACCAGCAAGCCGGCGATGTGACCGGACAACGTTTTGCCGCCCTGGCGCTGGCCGCCCTCGGGGTGGTGTACGGCGACATCGGCACCAGCCCGCTGTACGCGGTCAAGGAAGTGTTCGCCGGCAATCACCCGATCCCGGTTAACCCCGCCAACATCCACGGAAGTCTGTCGCTCTTTTTCTGGGCGCTGATCATCGTCGTCTCGGTCAAGTACGTGACCTTCATCATGCGCGCCGACAATCGCGGCGAGGGCGGCATCATGGCGCTGATCGCGCTGGCCCTGCACACAGTTCAGGACAAACCGCATCACGCCAAGTGGATCATGGTCGTCGGCGTGCTCGGCGCTGCGATGTTCTACGGCGATGGCATGGTCACCCCGGCCATCTCGGTCCTCTCCGCCGTCGAAGGCCTGGAGGTCGGGGCGCCGGCCCTGCACGCCTTCGTCATTCCGATCACCATCGTCGTGCTGTTCGTGCTGTTCTTCGTCCAGAAAAGCGGGACGGCGGTCGTCGGTGCCTTCTTCGGTCCGGTCATGCTGCTCTGGTTCTCGACGCTGGCTGTGTTGGGTCTGGTCAATATCGTCGAGCATCCGGCCATCCTGGCGGCGCTCAATCCGCTGTACGGCCTCGAATTCCTGCTCGCCAACAAGGCCATGTCGCTCGTTGCCATGGGTAACGTCGTGCTCGCCGTGACCGGCGCCGAGGCACTCTACGCCGACATGGGCCATTTCGGGCGTAAGCCGATTTCCCGCGCCTGGTTCCTGTTCGTGCTGCCGGCGCTGGTCCTTAACTATTTCGGCCAGGGGGCGGCCATCCTTGCCGACCCGGCAACGGCTGACAATCCCTTCTACCGCTCAGCGCCGGAGTGGGCGCTCTACCCGCTGATCGGCCTGGCCACGCTGGCCACGGTGATCGCCTCGCAGGCGGTCATTTCCGGTGCCTTCTCGGTGACCCGGCAGGCCATGCAACTGGGCTTCGTGCCGCGCATGGAAGTGCAGCACACGTCCGAGAAGGCGCAGGGCCAGATCTACCTGCCGGCGGTCAACTGGGGCCTGATGGTCGCCGTGATGATCCTGGTCCTCGGCTTCAAATCCTCGAACAATCTGGCCGCCGCTTACGGTATCGCGGTGACTGGCGACATGGTGATCACCTCCATCCTGGCCACCGTCGTCGCCGCCAAGGTCTGGAAGTGGGGCTGGATCCGGGCCAGCCTGCTGTTTGCCTGCTTCCTCGCCGTCGAACTCGTCTTCCTGACCGCCAATATTCTGAAGATTCCCGACGGCGGCTGGTTCCCGCTGGTTGCCGGGATGGGCACCTTCATCCTGATGACGACCTGGAAGCGTGGCCGTCAGCTGCTGTCCGACCGCCTGCGCGGCGAGCGCCTGGAGTTGTCGATGTTCCTTGATTCGCTCGGCTCGTCGATGCCGACCCGGGTGGCCGGAACCTCGGTGTTCCTGAACGCCGACCCGAAAGGCGTGCCGCACGCCATGCTGCACAACCTGATGCACAACAAGGTCCTGCATGAACGCGTCGTCCTGCTCTCGGTGCAGTTCTTCGACGCGCCCTATGTGCCGGATATCGACCGGGTCGAGGTGCATCCGTTGAAGGAAAATTTCTGGAGCGTGGTCATCCAGTACGGCTTCATGGACGAGCCGGACGTGCCGGCGGCGCTCGCCCAATGCGGCGATGCCGGGCTGGAGTTCAATGCGCTGGAGACGTCCTATTTCATCGGTCGCGAGACGCTGATTCCCCGCCTGGGTTCCGAAATGGCCTTCTGGCGGGAGAAAATTTTCATCGCCATGTTCCGTAACGCCGGTTCGGCGACCGCCTACTTCAAGATTCCGAGCAACCGCGTCGTCGAACTGGGCACCCAGGTCGTGCTCTAGAGGACTGCTTCGCAGATAAGCGAACCATAAAGCTTGCCTTTGCCCCTGTGGCGTTGTTGCTCATCCTCGCGATAGCGACGGCTATCGCTGCGGTTCGCGCCTAGCCACAGGCGCAAATTCTGCGCTTTCTGTAGTTCGGCCATCGACGAAGCAGACCACTAGCTACTGCGTGCACGAGGCCTGGCTCAGCCGGGTGCCGACGTAGGCCAACTGGTCGTGGGCGCGCAGGTAGATGTTCTGGGCGCGATAGGCCTGGGCCTCGGTGCGCAGCAGGGCGCGGCAATCTTCGTACATGGCGTTGCCTTCCTGGCGGTGTTGCAGCACATGGACCATTTCGTGCAGCAGGAAGGAGTGGTCAAAGGGATCGTCGAGGTTCAGGCTGTCGCGGTACAGCACGCGGTAGTGCAGGGCGTCGAAATAGGCGACGATTCCCCGGCAGCCCGGCCCGCCATCGGGGCAGACCTGGCGCTCGAGGTCGCGCGAGGAGAGCGGGACGAAAGGCGGCAACTCGTCGACCGTCACCGGTGCCAGGCCGGTGATCCGGATGGCGGCGGCCAGCAGGTAGGCGGTCAGGGATGCGTCCATGCTTTCTCCCGGTAGGCCCGTCAGACGGGCGCTTACCGGGTAGATTGCCGCCGCCGGGGAATGTTCCCGGCTAGCGGCGCTGCGCCACGGTGCTCAGCGCGTCTCGACCGGCGCGTTGGCCGGCGGCGGGTTGCGCGAACCCAGCGTCTGGCTGTCGATGCGGCGGGTGTCGTCTTCGCCGACGATTTCCATCAGGTTGACCACCTTCTTGACGCCGGACGTGGTGCGGGCGACGGCGACGGCAACCTTGGCTTCGCGGTCGTTGACGATGCCCATCAGGTGCACGATGGCGCGTTCGGTGACGACCTTGACGTGGTTGGCCGAAATCTGGTTCGAGTCGACCAGGCGGGCCTTGACCTTGGAGTCGATGAAGGAGTCGGTGCTGCGGCTGCCAAGCGAGGAGACCGGGCCGATGCCCAGCTCGTTGTAAATCTCGCGGACGCCGTCGATCTTGCGCACTTCGGCCTCGATGGCCGCCTTGGCTTCGTCATTTGGTACTTCGCCGGTGATCAGCACGCGGCGGTTGTACGAGGTGAAATTGACGTGCGCGGTTTCCTTGTATTGATCGGGAACGTGCAGCTTGGCCTTCCATTCGGTCGCTTCGTCGTCGGTCTGCGTGCCGGTCGAGCGGCGGTCGTGGGCCGACATGACGCCGACGGCGGCGCCGCCGACGACAGCGGGGAAGCAGCCCTGGAGCATGGGCAGGGCGGTGGCAAGGGTCAGTGCGGCGAGGGTGAGTTTGGCTTTTTGCATCATTCGACTCCCAGTAAAAGTGCATCGATCCCATCGCACAGGCAATGGATCACGAGCAGATGGGTTTCCTGGATACGTGCCGTCCGTTCGGCCGGTACGCAGAGGTGGATATCGTCGTCGCGCAGGATTTCGGCGATCTGGCCGCCATCCTTGCCGGTCAGCGCGATGACGTGCATGTCATGTTCGTGCGCCGCGTTGATCGCCTCGATGACATTGCTGGCGTTGCCGGCCGCCGAAATGGCCAGCAGTACGTCGCCGGCATGGCCGAGGCCGCGCACCTGGCGGGAGAAAATCTGGCTCAGGGCGTAGTCGTTGGCGACCGCAGTCAGGATCGTGCAGTCGGCGTTCAGCGCGATGGCGGCCAGTTCCTGGCGCTCCGCCTCGAAGCGGCCGATCAGCTTGCCGGCGAAGCGCTGGGCGTCGCTGGCCGAGCCGCCGTTGCCGCAGGCGAGGATCTTGCCGCCGTTGATCAGGCTGTTGGTGATCGTCTCGATGGCGGCAGCGATGGGGGCGGCCAGCATTTCGACGGCATTCAGTTGGGTCTGGGCGCTGTCCTCGAAGTGCTGGGCAACGCGGGCGATCAAATCCATATGGTTCAAAGGCTTGTGGGGATGTGAGTCAGCCCATTCTACCTCACAGCTCGGCGAAGACTTCGAATGCCAGCCGCTGCCATGGATTTTTGTTGTCGCTCAGGGACGACACTCGAGCGGTCAAGCGGTCGCCGGCATCGATGGCCGCGGCGACGGCCCGGTTCTGCGCGCGCGGCACGTAGCCCAGCTTGTGGCCACGCCAGTCGACGCGGATGGCGTTGCGGTCGTGCTTGTTGTCCGGTTCGCGGACCAGGGTCAGCGCGTCGCCGACCTTGATCTCGGTCCAGAAAGCTTCCATCGCGTAATACTGGCTGCCGGCCAGTGGTGAACTTTGCACCAGCATGCGGACGCTGTCGGCCTGGGCGCTGGCCAGCCAGCAGAGCAGGCTAATCGTCGGCAGCAAACGCATTTTTGATCCATTCGAGCTTCTCGCCGTCGATCAGCACGCAATCGAAACGGCAGTCGCAAGCCGGCTGGCCGGCCAGGTAATGCTGCGCAGCGAGCACGATGCGCCGGCGCTTGCTGGCCGTGATGCTCGCCCCGGCGCCGCCGAAATCGCTGCGGCTGCGCTGGCGCACCTCGACGAAGACCAACGTCTTGCCGTCGCGGCAGATCAGGTCGATCTCGCCGCCGCGAATTCTGAAATTGCGCGAAATAACCCGCTGACCGTAGCATTCAAGGTATTTCGCCGCCCGATCTTCGGCTTCGCGGCCGCGAGCGGTGGTGGTATCGTTGGCCTTTGCCTGCATGCTGATAAAAATGACGGAAGAATCCGCCGCATTGTATGTCGTCCCGACGCCGCTCGGGAATCTCGCCGACCTGACTCGCCGCGCCGAGGAAATCCTGCGCACCGTCCCCTGGGTCGCCGCCGAGGACACCCGCCACAGCGGCCCGCTGTTGAAGCAACTCGGCGCCCAGGCGCGGACCATCCCGGCCCACCAGCACAACGAACACGAAGCAGCCGCCCGCATCGTCGAAAAGCTGCAGGCCGGCGAAGCGGTGGCGCTGATTTCCGATGCCGGCACGCCGGGTATTTCCGACCCCGGCGCCCGCATCGTCGCCGCCGTGCGCGCCGCCGGCTGCAAGGTCGTCCCGTTGCCCGGCCCCTGTGCGGCGACCACGGCGCTGTCGGCGTCCGGGCTGCTCGACGAGCATTTCCTGTTCTACGGCTTCCTGCCGTCCAAGGGCGGCCAGCGTCGGCTGGCGCTGGAAGAATTGCGCGACTATCCCTGCGCCCTGGTCTTCTACGAAGCGCCGCATCGCGTGCTCGAAACCGTCGCCGACCTGGCGAGCGTGTTCGGCGAGCGGACGCTGGTCATTGCACGCGAGCTGACCAAGCTGTTCGAAACCGTGCATTCCTGCCCCTTGAGCGGCGCGCTGGCCTGGCTGCAGGAAGACAGCAACCGCCAGCGCGGCGAGTTCGTGCTGATGCTGTCCGGCGCCCCGGCCGATGCCGACAGCGGCGAGGGTGAGCGGGTGTTGAAGCTGCTGCTGGCCGAAGGCCTGCCGGTCAAGCAGGCTGCCAAGCTGGCGGCGCAGATAACCGGCATGGCAAAAAACGCACTTTATGAGCGTGCGCTGGCCCTGAAAAGTTAAAATCGCGTAAATCGTTTCGAGAATCAGCATGCAAATCACCATTACCCGCCCCGACGACTGGCATCTCCACCTGCGCGACGGCGAAGCCCTGGCTTCCGTGCTCGCTCACACCGCCCGCCAGTTCGGCCGGGCCATCGTCATGCCCAACCTGAAGCCGCCGGTGACCACCGTCGAGCAAGCCGCTGCCTACCGCGACCGCATCGTCGCCGCGCTGCCGGCCGGCGCCTCGTTCGAGCCGCTGATGACGCTCTACCTGACCGACAACACGCCGCCGGCCGAAGTTGCCAAGGCTGCCGCTTCCGGCTTCGTAAAGGCGGTCAAGCTCTACCCGGCTGGCGCTACGACCAATTCCGACGCCGGCCTGACCGACATCCGCAAGGCCGACGCGACGCTGGCCGAAATGGAGCGCGTCGGCCTGCCGCTGCTGGTCCATGGCGAAGTGACCGACCAGAAGGTCGACCTGTTCGACCGCGAGAAGGTCTTCATCGACACCGTTTTGGAACCGCTGATCCGGCGCTTCCCGAAGCTCAAGGTGGTCATGGAGCACATCACGACCAAGGACGCCGCCGAGTTCGTGGCCGCGTCGCCGGCCAATGTCGCGGCGACCATCACCGCCCACCATCTGCTCTACAACCGCAACGCCATCTTCCAGGGCGGCGTGCGGCCGCACTGGTATTGCCTGCCGGTCTTGAAGCGCGAAACGCACCGCGAGGCGCTGGTCGCCGCGGCGATTTCCGGCAATCCGAAATTCTTCCTCGGCACCGATTCGGCGCCGCACGCCAGGGGCGCCAAGGAAGCCGCCTGCGGCTGCGCCGGTTGCTACACCGCCTACGCCGCCATCGAGTTGTACGCCGAAGCCTTCGAGCAGGCGGGCGCGCTCGACAAGCTGGAAGCCTTCGCCAGCTTCCACGGCCCGGACTGGTACGGCCTGCCGCGCAACCGCGGCACGGTGACGCTGGCCAAGGAAAACTGGACGGTGCCGGCCGACTACCCGTACATCAGCACCGACACTATCGTTCCGCTGCGCGCCGGCGAAACGCTGTCCTGGAAAATGCTCTGAGGAAAACCATCATGCGTCTGCGTCACCTCCTCTTGCCGCTGCTGGCCGCGCCGCTGCTGACAGCCTGCATCAACGACGGCGCGACGTATGAAATCGACGGTACCCGCGAGCATGTGCTGTCGCTGATCCGCGAGCAGCCCTACCCGTGGGACCCGAAGGTCAATCTCTATCTGGTCGTCTCGCGGATGCCGGCCTGCCTGCGCCGGCACAACCTGGGCACGGGCACCGAGAAGACGCGCGTCGAGGTCTACCAGGTGCCGTCCGGCGCCTTCATCGTCAAGGTCGGCAAAAAGATGTTCGCCACCGAGACGCAGACCTGCGAGAGCTTCGCCAAGATGGACAGCGAGCCGCCGGAGGGCATGGGCCAGTTGATGGGCACCTTCCGCGTCAAGAAGGGCGAACTGGTCTTCGTCAAGGAAGAAAAAGAAGACGCTGGCGAAGAGTGAGTGCCGGCGAGTTGTACGCGGCGCCGCTATTCGATCCGCTGCGCCACTGGCTGGACCGCCTGCCGCCACGGCCCGATGCGCAGGCGGTGGCCGAACTGGCCGAGCAGTTCCCGATTCATACCGAAAACGGCCAGCGGGTGCGCTTCGTGCCGCCGCGTTCGGACGGCCTGGTTTACGAATGCCGGATCTGGGAGAGCGGCGAGGTCGAAACCCGGCCGGACAACTGGCACGATTTCTTCAACGCGCTGGTCTGGCTGAGTTTTCCGCAGACCAAAATTACTGTCAGCGCCGCCCACATGCGCGCCATGCAGGCGCCCGGTACAGAGCGCGGCATGGCCCGCGACGCGCTGACGCATTTCGACGAATGCGGTATCGGCGTGCTGTCCACGCAGCCGGAACTGCTTGATCTGTTGCGCGGTTTTCGTTGGCAGGAGTTGTTCGTCGAGCGGCGCGACGAGGTGAAGCGCTGCATGCGCTTCGTCATCTTCGGCCACGCCACCTACGAGCAGTTGCTGAAACCGTTTCGCGGCCTGACCGCCAAGGCGATCCTCTGCGAAATACCCGAGGCATGGCTGGCGCTGGATGCCAGGGTGCTGAATGCTACGGTCGATGGCATTTTTTCGGCCAAATTGAAAAGTGGCCAATACGCCCGGCCGCGCGACTTCTCGCCCTTGCCGCTGCTCGGCATCCCCGGTGTCACGCCGGACAGCGAGGACCCGGCGTATTACGAAGATACCTGGCAGTTCCGCCCGGGGCGGCGCAATCCCGCTTCTTAGTAGCGGCGGCGCTGTTGCGGGGCCGGCGTGCCGCGCGTTTCGATGTGGCGGAAGGTGATGCGGCCCTTGCTCAGGTCGTAGGGCGATAGTTCCAGCGTGACCTTGTCGCCGAGCAGGATGCGGATATGGTGCTTCTTCATCTTGCCGGCCGTGTAGGCGATCATCGAGTGACCGTTTTCGAGTTCGACGCGGAAACGGCCGTCGGGGAGGACGTCGTTGACGACACCGTTCATTTCAAGCAGTTCTTCTTTGGCCAATGGTTTCTCCAGTAATGTGAAAAAAGGGTTCAGAGGGGGGCGACCGATGCATCGGTCGATATCGCTTCCGGCCGGTGGTGGGGGATTTCCCACGGTTGGCCGGGTTCGCTGAGGGCGGTGACGGAAATCATCGGCGGCGGCGAACTGACGCTGCCGAAGATCGTGGCATAGGAGACATCGGCGGCATCGCGGCCGGTGCCGAGGCGGACGAAGCCCATCGGGATGGCGGTGCCGGACGGATCGAACAGGTACCAGCGGCCGCCGAGGAAGACCTCGACGTAGGCATGGAAGTCGGTCGGCCCGAGCGCCGGGTCGGCGCCGTAGTCGATGCCGGTGGTAAACCGGGCGGGGATGCTCAGCGCCCGGCAGATGGCGATCATCAGGTGGGCGAAGTCGCGGCAGACGCCAACGCGGTCAGTCACCGTGTCGAGCGCCGAGGTGGTCGAACTGCTGGTATTGCTGCGGAAGGCGACGTGCTGGTTGACCCAGTTGCGGATCGCCTCGACGCGGCGGTAGCCCTTGGGCAGGTGGCCGAATTCGCTCATCGCCAGGACGGCGAGGCGGTCCGACTGACAGTAGCGGCTGGGGTAGATGTAGCTCAGTACCGACAGTGGCAGCCGGGCAACCGGCGTTTCCTCGATCAGGTCGGGGTTGCCGAGGTGATGGTCGATATCGACCAGCGCCTGATAGCTGACGTGCAGCGGGCCGGGCGCGGCGGTCAGCCGCAGGTAACGGGCGTGCGTCGCCGGGTCGGCCTGGATCGTCGTCGGCACCGGCTGACTGACCAGCAGGCGCTCGCTGACGATGTGCTGACTGTCAGTTTGTGCAGCGTGGATGTTGAAAACGAAATCGGCGCCCGGAAAATTCAGTTCGTAGTGCAGGTCAATAGCGAACTGGATGCGGACCATGAATTCCCCAGGTTGACGCCGCCCGAAAGCCCGGACAAGCCGGAAGCGCTCGGACGAGCAATGAAACGGCGCTTTGCGACGGGGAAATGTTCAGTTCGGTGTGCCGGCGGTTCGCAGGGCGAAGGGGCGGCAGGGGGAAAGCATTTACGCGGGGCAGAACGAAGAGGCCGGCACCATCTGGTGCGAGGCTGAGAGCATCTTACGCGCCGCGCTCTTGGAAAGCAAGAAAAATATCATGAAATTCAATCCCTTGCCGATGTTCTGGCAAGGGATTGACGGGGCTCAAGCGGCCTGTTGACGCGCGGCCTGGGCGGCGCCGAGGCGGTTGATGCCGCTGATGATGGCCTTGATCGAGGCGGTGACGATGTTGCTGTCGATGCCGACGCCGAAGGTTTCGCCCTGGCCGCTGGCTGCCATTTCGACGAAGGCGCAGGCGCGGGCGTTGCCGTCTTCGCCCATCGGCACCATCGAGCGCTCCTCGTAGCTGCGTACCTGGACCTTGATGCCGGCCGATTCGAGGGCGTGCATGGCGGCGTTGATCGGGCCGTTGCCTTCGCCGCTCAGGATATGCGGCGTGCCGTCGATGTCGACCGAGAGGCGGATGCCTTGTGCCGTGCCGTGCTCGAACAGATGGTGCTCGCGGTAGCGGACCGGCGCTGCCTTGTCGAGATAGGCCTGGCTGAAGAGATTCCAGATATCGTCAGCGCTCACTTCGCCGCCATGGGCGTCGGTATGCTGCTGGACGACGCCGGAGAACTCGACCTGGAGGCGGCGCGGCATGACCACGCCGTGCTCGGCTTCCATCAGGTAGGCGATGCCGCCCTTGCCCGACTGGCTGTTGACGCGGATCACCGAGTCGTAGCTGCGGCCGACGTCGGCCGGGTCGATCGGGAGGTAGGGCACTGACCATTGCTCGTCGGCCTTTTGAGCCGAGAACCCCTTCTTGATGGCATCCTGGTGGGAGCCGGAGAAGGCCGTGAACACGAGATCCCCCACGTACGGGTGGCGCGGGTGGATGGGGAGCTGGTTGCAGTGTTCGAAAGTCCGGGCGACGGCGTTGATGTCCGAGAAATCGAGGCCGGGATGGACGCCCTGGGTGTACATGTTGAGGGCGAGCGTGACGAGGTCGACGTTGCCGGTGCGCTCGCCGTTGCCGAAGAGGCAGCCCTCGACGCGGTCGGCGCCGGCCATCAAGCCCATTTCGGCGGCGGCGACGGCGGTGCCGCGGTCGTTGTGCGGGTGGAGGCTGATGATCACGCTGTCGCGGCGCTCGAGGTTGCGGTGCATCCACTCGATCTGGTCGGCGTAGATGTTGGGCGTGGCGATTTCGACCGTGGTCGGGAGGTTGAGGATCACCTTGCGCTGCGGCGTGGCGCCCCAGGCGGCAGTGACGGCGTCGCAGACTTCCTTGGCGAAATCGAGTTCGGTGGCGGTGAAGAGTTCCGGGCTGTATTCGAGGGTGATCTCGGTGTCCGGCATCGCTTCGGCCTGGGCGCGGATGAGCTTGACGGCATCGACGGCCATCTGCACGACCTCGGCCTTGCTCATGCCGAAGACGTTGTCGCGGAAGGTCTTGCAGGTGGCGTTATAGACGTGGACGATGGCCTTCTTGGCACCTTTGAGCGATTCGAAGGTGCGGCGGATCAGGTGTTCGCGGGCCTGGGTGAGCACCTCGATCGAAACGTCGTCGGGAATGTGGCCACCTTCGATGAGCTCGCGGACGAAGCCGAACTCGGTTTCGGACGCCGACGGGAAGGCGACTTCGATCTGCTTGAAGCCGATATCGCAGAGCATCTTGAACATGCGCATCTTCTTCTCGGCGTTCATCGGCTCGAAAAGGGACTGGTTGCCGTCGCGGAGATCGGTGCTCATCCAGATCGGCGCCTGGTCGATGACGCGGTTCGGCCATTGGCGGTCGGCGAGCTGGACCGGCGGGAAAGCGGTGTATTTGCGGGCGGGATTGGCGATCATGGCAAGCTCCGAAAAATGTTTTGCGATGGCAAAATATTAGGCCAAAGCAGCCGGCAGGTGCTTGCGTATTGATGCCTTGTTTGGCGTATGATTGGCATAAAATTGCTTGAAATTAAATTAGAAAGAAATTTTATGCAGATTGATCGCTACGACCGGCAAATTCTCGCCATCCTGCAGGCCGACGGCCGGATCAGCAACCAGGACCTGGCCGACCGCATCGGCCTGTCGCCGTCGCCCTGCCTGCGCCGGGTGCGCACGCTGGAGGAGTCGGGGCTGATCGCCGGCTACCGGGCGCATCTGGATGCCAAGAAGCTTGGCCTGACGCTGATGGCGCTGATCCACATTTCGATGGATCAGCACACGCCGGAGCGCTTCGCCAATTTCGAAACGCAGATCGCCGATATTCCCGAAGTGCTCGAATGCCTGCTGATCACCGGTCAGGATGCCGACTACCAGCTGAAGGTGGTGGTCCGCGACATGGATGGTTACCAGGAGTTGCTGCTCAACCGCATCACGCGCATTCCCGGTGTGACCGGCGTGCATTCCAGCTTCGTGCTGCGCAAGGTGGTGGACCGCAACGCCTTGCCGGTGGGCGAGGCTTGAGCGGTTTTTCAATATTGGCCGATTTTTGCCGCCGACCGTAGCATTTGGGGGCAGACCGGGTGAGCCGCCCTCGTCGCGCGTATAATCCGCGCTGGAAAGTCGGCCAGGCAATCGCTGCGTGCGCAAGCACGGGGAGGAAAGTCCGGGCTCCATTGGGCAGGATGCCAGTTAACGACTGGGTGCTATAAGTCGCAAGACCCAAGGCAACGGAAAGTGCAACAGAGAACAGACCGCCGATGGCCCCGCAAGGGGATCAGGTAAGGGTGAAACGGCGAGGTAAGAGCTCACCGCGTCCACGGTAACGGCGGACGGCACGGTAAACCCCATCCGGAGCAAGACCAAATAGGGAAGCTGAGGCGTGGCCCGCGCTGCTTCCGGGTAGGTTGCTTGAGCCTGTCGGTGACGGCAGGCCTAGAGGAATGATTGCCGAACCCCGCAAGGGGGGAACAGAACCCGGCTTATCGGCCGGCTTTCCAACTTTACTGATGCTTGCGGAAGTCTTCCATGAATCCGACCAGCCGTTCGACGGCCTGCAAGGTCAGGGCGTTGTAGATCGAGGCGCGGATGCCGCCAATTGCGCGATGGCCGCCCAGCCCCGACAAACCGGCCAGCCGGGCTTCTTCCAGGAAGTGGCGGTCGAGCTCCGGCGTCGGCAGGTTGAACGAGACGTTCATCAACGAACGGTCCGCCACCGCTGCGCGGCCGCGATAAAACCCGTCGCTGCCGTCGAGCGCCCCGTAGAGCAGCGCCGCCTTGGCGCGGTTGATCGCGGCCATGGCTTCCAGCCCGCCGACCTCGGCCAGCAGCCAGCGGGTGACGAGCAGCACGACGTAGATGGCGAAGACCGGTGGCGTGTTGAAGTTGGAGTGCGCGTCGACGTGCGTCCGGTAATCGAGAAAGCCGGGCAGATCGGCCGGATTGTCCTGCAGCAGCTTGTCCTTGACGACGACGATGGTGACGCCGGCCGGCCCGATGTTCTTCTGGGCGTGGGCATAGATCAGCGAAAAACGTTCGGCTGCGCAGGGGCGGGACAGAAAATCCGAGGACATGTCGCAGATGCGCGGCACGTCGTCATGGCCCGGGATGCGGTGGAACTGCAGGCCTTCGACCGTCTCGTTGGAGATGTAGTGAAGATAGGGGGCGTCCGGCGAAAAACTCAGTTCGTCGTCGCCGGGCAGGCGGCGAAAGCCCTCGGCCTCGCCGCTCCAGACCACCCGGACAGGGCCTTCGCGCCGGGCTTCGGGCAGCGCCTTGCCACTCCAGTAGCCGGTGTGCAGATAATCGGCCGCCTGCGCCTTGCCGCGCAGCAGTGTCATCGGCACCATCGAGAACTGCTGCGTTGCGCCGCCTTGCAGCAGCAGCACGTGGCAGTCGGTGCCGAGGCCGAGCAGGCGACGGATATTGGCTTCGACCTCGGTGACCACCTCGGCGAACCAGTCCGAGCGATGGCTGATGCCGAGCACAGAGAGGCCGACTTCCGGGACGCTGATGAGCGCTTGCTGCGCTTGCCGCAAGACGCTTTCCGGCAGGGCGCCGGGGCCGCCGGAAAAATTCAGCGCATTGGACGGTGCAATCATCCGCCCAGCCCGAGCAGGAAATCGCGGAATGCCCGTTCGGCCTTGCGCATGTGTTGCTGCTTGTAGGGAAAGAGCGCTTCCTGGTCCATGGCGTGCACGACCATCACGTGGTCGGCTTCGAATATCAGCAACTGTCCGTCTTGGGTTTCGGCGCAGTCGATACAGAAATAATCGAGTCGCAGACGCTGATGAATGGCCTCCAATGCCGCCCGGTGGCGTTCGGCGAAGTGCTCGAAGTTGGCCATGAATTCGGCCTCTTCGGCCCGCTTGGCGGCGTCTTCGTACATCCCGGCATTGACGTAGTGCACCATCCAGTGCGCTGAAACGGCCATGTGGCAGGCGAAGGGGCGGCCGCCGATCAGGGCGATGCGGAATTTGCGGAACAGGCCGTCGCTGCTGCTGTAGTCGATGAAGCGGGCGAGAAAGAAGTCGGGTTCGTCGACTTTGGCCAGGTAGGCGGCCAGCGCGGCCGGATCGTCGATCCGGTCGAGGTCGCGGCCGGCCTGCGAACCGACTGGACGGAGGATGACCGGGAAGGCCAGGCCGGCGGCCAGTTCCAGCAGCGTCAGGCGGCCATCGGCGACGGCGGCGAGTTGCCGGCGCTTGACCCGATACGTGGTCGGCATGACGACGCCCGGAGCGCGCTGCATGATCTGGCTGAGGGCGCCGCGTTCGGTGGCGGGAATGTGCTGCGCCGGGTTGATCACCGGCTTCGGCCAGTCGGCCAGTGCGTGGGCCAGGAAGCTCAGCATCGGCTGGTTGGCGTCGGAATCGCCGAGCGCCACCATCACCGCGTCGTGCTCAGGAATCGGCAGGGCGAGCGGCGCTTCCGGCGACAGGTAATAGCAGATCAGGTCGATGTCGCTGCTTTCGAGCAGGCAGTCGAGCGGCGTGTTTTCGGCCAGGTCGCCGGGCATCATCAGCATCAGCAGGCGGAATCTGGCGGGCTGGATGGCGGCCGGCCGCCGGTAGATACGGTCGATTTCCAGGGCCTGGGCCTGGATCGACAGGCCGAGGTCGCGATGGCCGAGGCAGAGCATTGCGGTGGCCAGGTTCATCCACAGGTTGGCGTCATCCGGTTGTGTTTCGGCGCTGGCCAGCATGGCCTGGGCGGCCGGCATCAGGTCGATGCCGGCGATACTCTGGCGGAGGAAAGGGGCCAGGCCGAGAAACGGGGTTGCGGGTTGTACGGCTTGGGCGACGGGGGCGGTTGCGGTCATCGGTGGGTCGGTTCGTCGATGTGGAGCGGTCGGCTGGCCAGCGCTTCCGGTGCTGCCATCGGTGGCCTGCGGTCAGGTCGCCGGGCGCTCCGGGATGGGCTGGGAGCCGAAAGCGGGCACCATAGCACAGCCGGCCAATGGAACAGGATTCCGGTGCGCAATCCGCCAAGAAAAAACCGGCCAGTAGGCCGGTTTTGCTGCGTTGACTCTGTGGCCGGGCTTACTCCTGCCTTTCCTCGACGATGCGCCATGCGCTGCCTTCGCGGGCGATCAGCATGCTTTTCTGGCGCGCCGTTTCGCGGTAGTTGCCGGCGGCGTAGTCTTGCTGGAAATTTGCCTTGAAGTGATCGCTGTCGATCCGGTCGAGCGTCAGCTGGTGAATGTCGAGGGTGATCGGCGCGCCAGCGGCAAGTTTTTTGGCCCGAGCGGCGGCCCAGGCGTTGCGTGAACTGCCGTCCGCCGGTTTGTAATCCTGGCTGTAGGCACCGAGGTAAGTGGTGACGTCGCGTTGCGACCAGGCGCTGCGCCAGTCCTTCAGCAGTTCATTGACGGCTGCTTCGTCGCTGATTGCCGGCTGGGCGACGGTGACAGGTGCGGCCGGGGCAACCGGGGCGATCTGGACCGGCGCTGCGGCCGGCGGAGTTGGCTTCTGGGTTTGGCCGGTTTGGGAAAACAGGGCGGTCCAGCCAATCGCTGCGGCCAGCGCGACAATGATCAGCGTGATCTTGCTGCCGGCCGGTTTGGCGGTGGATTCCGGCGGCGGCGCAAATTCGGGATCCTGCATGATGTCGTCCGGCTGGCCCATGGCGGCATTCAGCTGTGCCAGGCGGAGTTGCATGGCGCGTTGGCGTTGCTGGGCCTCGCGACTGGGCGGTTGTGGCTTGCTGCCGAGCAGCATGGAGGCGGAGTCGATGATGTGGCCGGAACGGAGGGCGTTGGACTGTCCCATGGCTTTTCCCTTTTTGCGCTTGAGCCGAGGTCAAAATGGTGATGGATGGAGATATTCTGCCGGCTGGGAGGTTTTGCGACTGTCGAATATTTCACGAATTTGGTAATTGAGTGGTGATTTTTTGAGGGTGGCATATGGCCTACAATGCCGGCCATGAACAAGCCAAACCATCCCGTCATTTGCTGGCACGAGGCCGGCCAGGCGAAAAGCGCCCGCTGGCGTTCCGAAGCCGGCATCCCGCCGCACCCGGCGGTCGACATCGCCGATGACCGGACCGCCGCCGATGCCGCCTACCGCACGCTGGAATCCGGCACGGCGCTGCTCTGGCGCGGCGACTGGGTTAATGCCCGGCATCTGCTGCAGGCGCTGACCAAGCGCGCCGATCGTCGTTTCGGCGCGGCCCGCGGCAAGGCGCCGAAAACGCCGGCCGAAGCCTTTGCCCGGCATCGCCAGCAGCAGGGTTTGCGCGCGGCCTTGCTCGGTCGCATGCTGGTGCCGCTGGCGGCGGATTATTCGCTGCCGCTGCGCCGGGCGCAGGATGTCCGCGAGGCCTGCAGCGCGGCCTACGGCCCGCCGGGTTACGAGGATTCGCTGGTCTCGCTGCGCGAACTGCTGGCCGTGGTCAGTGCCCACGAGTGGCGCAAGAAAGGCGTGCCGGTGCCGGCGGTGCAGGGGCGCATCCATCCGCATTACGGCGTCTTCTCGCCGGTGCGCGGTGAATACGTCGATCTGGTCGCCACAGCGCCGTTGCCGGCCGGCTGCGAACTGGCTTTCGACATCGGCACAGGTTCCGGCATCATCGCCGCCGTGCTGGCGCGGCGCGGCGTCAAGCGCATCGTCGCCACCGACCAGGACGAGCGGGCGCTCGCCTGCGCCACTGCAAATGCCCAAAATCTGGGACTGGCCACCGCCATCGAGGTGGTCAAGGCTGATCTCTTTCCGCCCGGCCAGGCGCCGCTGGTCGTCTGCAATCCGCCATGGGTGCCGGCGCAGCCGACCTCGCCGGTCGAGTACGCGGTCTACGATCCCGATTCGCGCATGTTGCGCGGCTTCCTCGGCGGTCTGGGCGGGCATCTGGCCGCTGGCGGCGAGGGCTGGCTGATCATTTCGGACATTGCCGAACACCTCGGCCTGCGTTCGCGAAAGGAATTGCTGACCTGGATTGCCGAGGCCGGGCTGCAGGTGATCGGTCGCCTCGATACCCGGCCGAAACACCCGAAGGCGCAGGACGCCGGCGATCCGCTGCACGCGGCCCGGGCGGCCGAGGTGACCTCCCTGTGGCGACTGGCGCGCGCCGATGGAATAAATTGAGCAGGGTTTCCGTATACCTGGGTGTAGCACCCCATAACCAACGGAGATCATCATGAAAACGAACAACCTGCTTCTCGCGCTCATCGTTTCGGCCACGCTGGCCGCCTGTTCCGGACATGGTACCCGGGCGGCGGCACCGGCCATGGTGTCCGGCGACCTACTCGCCGGCAGCAACGGCATGACGCTGTACGTCTTCGACAAGGATGCCGCCGGCAGCGGCAAGAGCATGTGCAATGGCCCGTGCGCCGCCAACTGGCCGCCGCTGTTCGCGATGGACGGCGATGCCGCCAGCGGCGACTACAGCATCGTGATGCGCGACGACGGCAAGAAGCAGTGGGCCTTCAAGGGCAAGCCGCTGTATTACTGGGCCAAGGACCAGAAGCCTGGCGACAAGACCGGCGACGGATTCAACAACGTCTGGCACGTCGCCCGTCCCTGACCCGACACCGTGGACAGCCGCACGATCCTTGCCGAGTTGCCCCGCCTGCGCCGCTATGCGCGGGCGATGCTGGGCGACCGTGCGGCAGCGGACGATCTGGTTCAGGACACGCTGGAACGAGCCTGGAGCCGCTTTGCCCAATGGCGGCCGGGCAGCGATTTGCGCGCCTGGCTGTTCGGCATCATGCATAACCTGCGGGTCGATCAGTTGCGGCGCGGTGCCTTGTCTACCCTTTCGCTCGACGAGGAGGCCGACGATGTGCCGACGCGCGCCACCCAGACTGATCGTCTGGAAGTGATGGATCTCGAGGCGGCTCTGCGCCAGTTGCCGGACGAGCAGCGCGAAGTGCTGTTGCTGGTCGCCCTGGAAGAGATGAGTTACGCCGAAGTGGCTGCCGCGCTGGGCATTCCAGCCGGTACCGTGATGTCCCGCCTGGCGCGCGGGCGGGAGCGTCTGCGCCTGATCATGGCGGGCCGGCAGCCCAGTCCCAACCTGAGGGTCGTAAGATGAACTCTCTGAAGATGACCGAAGACGATCTGCACGCCTATGTCGACGATGCCCTGACGGCAGCGCGGCGGGCCGAGGTCGAAGCCTGGCTGGCCGGGCACCCCGAGGACGCCGAGCGGGTGGCCGCCTATCGTGCGCAGAAATTGGCGCTCAAGGCGCTGTTCGAACCGGTGCTGGACGAGCCTTTGCCCGATCAACTGCATGCGCTGACGGCTCAGCCGCTGAATGCTACGGTCGAAGGCAAAAAACGGCCAAATTTCGAATTTCCGTTACTGCAGCGCCTGGCTGCCGGCGTGTTGGTCGCCATGCTCGGCGGTGTCGGTGGCTGGCTGGCCCATGACCGCTATCCGGGTGGCCAGACCGTGGCTCGCCTGGTGCCGCTGCCGCAACAGGCCGCCGTCGCCCATGTGGTTTACAGCCCGGACGCGAGGCGCCCGGTCGAGGTCACGGCCGACCAGGAAGAAGCCCTGGTCAAATGGCTGTCCAAGCGCCTCGGCACGCCGGTCAAGCCGCCCAAGCTGGGCAGCCTCGGCTACGAACTGGTCGGCGGCCGCCTGCTGCCCGGCAATAGTGGCCCGGTGGCCCAGTTCATGTACCAGGATGCCAGCGGCCAGCGCATGACGCTGTACGTGACCACCGAAAGCACCGGGCATCCGGAAACCGGCTTCCGCTTCGCCCGTGAAGGCGAGATCAACGTCTTTTACTGGGTCGAGGGCAAGTTCGGCTATGCCTTGTCGGCCGGCATTGCCAAGGGCGAACTGGCCAAGGTGGCGACGGCGGTGTACGACCAGCTTGAGTTGAAGTGATTTCTGGCCGGTCAACGATGCATAAATAAAAACGGCCCGCGCTGGTGCGCGGGCCGTTGAGGGCGATTGGTCAGTGAAATCAGACTACGATGAAGTCGATTGCAGCCAGTGTCGGATGCGTTGAGGTACCGACGATGGCAATCTGGATGGCGGCGTGCTGAGCGCCCGAACCATCGGCGTCGTAGTACAGCGCGCCGCTGTTGGTGTTGTAGATCAGCCGCTGTGCAGCAGCAGTCGCCACGTTGCCGGTACCGACAAGCAGGCTGCTTGGATCCAGGCCGCCTGGTGCATTGAGTGCGGTAAATACGTCGTCACTGAGATGGATTTTGTCGGTGCCGACCGTGAAGTCGGTGATCGTGTCGGGACCGAGGGCCAGCGGTGGATAGTAGGTGCTGATCGGGTTAGGTACGCTGAGCGCCGTATCGAACAGAAAGACGTCGTTGCCGGCACCGCCGGTCAGTGTGTCATTGCCGGCGCCGCCAGAGAGCGTATCGTTGCCAGCCGCACCGTTCAGAACGTCGAAGCCATCGCCGGCCGTAATCAGGTTGTTCAGCGAATTGCCGGTACCGGTCAGGTCGATGCGATCGTAGCTGCTGTAACCGTACGCAGACCCCTTTGATGTCAGATGCAGGTTTTCGACGTTGTTTGCCAGGGTGTAGGCCATCGCTGCCGGCGCATAGGCAGAGTTGCCATAGGACGGCGAGTAGCCGACGATGACTTTGTCAGTACCAGCGTTGGCCGCTTCGGTGACTACGTCGGTTGCGGCATCGACATAGAATACGTCGTTGCCCAGACCGCCGGTCATTGCATCGGTGCCCAATCCGCCATCGATCGTGTCGTTGCCATCACCGCCGGAAAGGCTGTTGGCACCTTGGTTGCCGACGATCACGTTAGCTAGCGTATTGCCGGTGGCGTTAATCGCGTCGTAGCCGGCGCTAAGAATGACGTTCTCGACGTTGGCGGCGAGCGTGAAGGTATTACCGGCGACACCGCTGGCGCGAACCGTGTCGTTACCGGCGTTGCTGCCTTCGACGATGATATCGGTCGGTGCATTGACGATGTAGATGTCGTCCCCGGCGCCGCCGCTCATGCTGTCGTTGCCAAGGCCCCCGTCGATTACGTTGGCTGTGGCGCTGCCGCCCAGCGTGTCATTGCCACTGCCACCGGTCAGGTTTTCGAAATTGGCGACGCGGTCACTGCCCGAACCTGCGGTAACCTGGGTGCCGGTCAGTGCCAGCGACACGTTGACCGCTGCGCTGTGGGTGCCATAGGACAGCGTGTCGATGCCTATGCCGCCATCCATGTAGTTGCTGCCGGTATTGGCAATGATCAGATTGTCAGCATCGTTGCCTCCGCCGTTGATGTTGCCGGTGCCAAGCAGAGTCAGGTTTTCCAGGTTGGCGGAAAGGGCGAACGAAATGGTGGACAGTACGGTGTCGATTTCCGCTGCGCCATAGTAGGGGGGCTGTTCGCCAGCGACAACGTCGCCGATGTTGTCGACATAATAGCTGTCGGCACCTGCACCCCCGGTCATGCTGTCGGCGCCCGTGCCTCCATTGATGGTGTCGTTGCCCGCCCCGCCATTGATGGTGTCGTTGCCTGCCATGCCAAGCAGATTGTTGGCATTCCAGTTGCCGGTGATCTGGTTGGCCAGCGAATTGCCGGTGCCATTCACGGCCGAGGCCGTGTAAGAGTAGTTGTAGAAAATATACGAATAGTTGGCATCCAGACTCAGGTTTTCGACGTAGTTGCCGAGGGTGTAGTCGACGCGGGAATAGACCATGTCGGCGCCGCCGCCGGCCAGACTGGACTCGGAGACTACATCGCCCAGGACGTCGACGTAGTAGGTGTCGTTACCATCCCCGCCCTTCATCGTGTCGTTGCCGGTATTGCCGTCGATGACGTTGGCAGCTGTATTTCCGGTCAGGTCGTCGCCGGCGGTGCCCCCAAGCAGATTCTCGATGCCGGACAGCGTGTCCGTGCCGCTGCCTCCGGTAGCACTGGTCAGCGTTGAAGTTACCTTGGTAGTGGCGGTTTCGAAGGATACGGTATCGTTGCCACCGGCACCGTTGAGTACATTATTGCCGTTGTTGGCAACCAGAATGTTGTTGAGCGAGTTGCCGGTGCCGTTGATGGCGGAGGTACCCGGGTTCAGGCGCAGGTGTTCCAGATAGTTGCCCAGGGTGTAGGTTACGGTACTGACAACCCAGTCGCCGGTCTCGTAGGTGGTCGAGCCGGTGGTTTCCTCATAAATGCGGTCGGTCGTTGCGTCCACATAGTAGGTGTCGGCACCTGCTCCGCCGAACATTGTGTCGTTGCCGGTGCCACCATTCAGTGTATCGTTGCCAGCCAAGCCAGAAAGGCGATCGTTGCCAGCGCCGCCAGCAATCGAATCATTGTATGAGCCGCCCGAGATCAGATTGTGACTACCGTTACCGTTGATGGTCACGCCGTAAGAATAAGTGTTGCCGATTTCGGCGTTCTCGACATTGGTTGCCAGAGTGTAGGTGCCCCCCTGCATGATCCGGATGGTGTCTGTACCAGCGCTCGCTGCTTCGGTGATGGTATCGTTGGCGTCGTCGAGAATATACAGGTCGTTGCCGGCCCCACCGACCAGCGTGTCGCTGCCCGAACCGCCAGCCAAGGTGTCATCACCGTTGCCACCGGTGATCGAGTCATTTCCGGAGTAGCCATTCAAAGAATCGTTGCCTGTAGATCCATTGATAGTGTCATTGCCGCTAAGCAGGGACGTAATGAAACCCGAAAAACCGCTATAGAGCGAGTAGGCATTGAGTGAGCTGCTCAGTCCGGTCGCTGTGCCGAAGCTGGTTGGGGTGCCTGTACCGGCATTGTCGAAGCGATAGACCGTGAAACCGGTTACCGTACCCCCGGTGGGAAGGCCGGTTGTCAGATCGTAAGTGAGACTTGTTCCCGAGAAGACGATCCGCGTACTGACGTTCTCGACCGTGAAGCTGGTAGCAGAACTGGTGGTGAGCGATGCCCCCTGTGTCAGGTCGTAACCCTGAGCGGTCGACGAAAACGTCAAAGTAGCCATGACAATTCCCTTTCGTGTATTTATTAATGTTGGTTGAGTAAATGTAGGATTTTAACGAGAAAAGCCAGAGATCCAAGCTGGGCGTGAAAGACAAGTGAGAGGCGTTCCTGCGGCCAAATCTCCCTTCAACCGATAGGCAGCGTAAATGATCCGATTGGGAGCTGATTGATCTCTAAGCGCAAATGTATCAACTAGCCTTCTGGCTGCTCAAGGTTTCGAGGGGTGTTTTCAGCAAGTAGTTTGCCAGCCTAATAAGTTATTGATTTGCTGGCTGGTAAACCTATGGGGTAGGTAAGCTTGTAAGAAAATTCGACGCCTTGCTCTGTGTTGGACCAAGGCGTCTGGTCCGCGTGCGATAGCGGGCCATCATTTTGGGTATCTGGCGATTGCTACAGCGCGCTGGCGACGCCGAAGAAGATGCTCAGGATCATCGCCGCCATGATCATCAGGACGATCCATGCCGCGATAGCAGCCATGGTTACCATGTTGGACACGTAGTGGGCGATCTTGTCGTCGGCGATGTGCAGCAGGGGGCGGACACCGTGGCGGATCAGGGCAATCGAGGCGAGCAGGGCGATGATGCCGATGGCGACGTTGAAGCTCAGGCTGGGCACCAGCATGGCCAGCGAAGCCAGCCAAAGCGGCATCGGGGCGATGCTGGCCAGCGCGTAGGCGCCGTCGTAGCCGGGATCGTGGTCGCGGGCCATGGCCATGCGCTGGATCAGCATTGCCATGTAGGAAACCATGATCAGCTGGGCGACATAAAAGATCGCCCCGGACACGAATAGTTGCAGGCCGCTCATCGCCGGGACCGACAGCGGGAAGATGGCGCCCGGATGCGTCATCTCGGCGTAGGCGTAGAGGGCGGGCGGCAGAATCGACAGGGGCATGACCAGATGGCTGAGGTACCAGCGCCGATCGTGATGCGAGCGGTCGACCTCGGTCCAGCCGGTGGTTTCCGAAAAGAGCATGCCGGGATAGTTTGCATAGGACATGATCAGTCTCCTTCAATCAGGACTCATGATCCTTTGACTGCCGTGCCGGGCCTCGGTTGCAGATATTCGTCGTCGACAAAAAAGGCCTGCGATCGCTCGCAGGCCTTTGGGTAGTGGGTACCGGCGCTGAGGGTTAGCTCTTGACGCCGGGCTTGCGGCCTGGGGCCGGTTTCGGGAAGTAACCGGAAACCCGGCTGAACAGGCCCTCGGTCGCCTTGCCGTTCTCGAAGACGGTCATGCTGCACAGGGAAACGTCACCGCGGCCGGATAGCTCGCGCAGCGAAGCGCGGACATCGGGTAGCGGAACGCCGGTGCCGGCTGCAATTTCAAAATCGCGGAGCTGTCCGTGTTTTTTCAGGTGCAAGAGGATTGAGTCGGTGGTCATGGTAGTAGCCTCGATAAAGAGTGGGTTGCCGTCTCATGTTGCATTCTGGTGCCGGTCCGCAGACCGGAGAAACCTACACAGCGCCTACATGTTCTACGTCTTGCACGGAACCACCCGGATGGGTGGCCCCTGCAATTTTGGTGGGCCCGCACGGACTTGAACCGTGGACCAAAGGATTATGAGTCCTCTGCTCTAACCAACTGAGCTACAGGCCCGGAAAGCTTAGTTGTTGTTGGTGTCGATGAAGCTGCGCAACTTGTCGGAACGGGTCGGGTGACGCAGCTTGCGCAGTGCCTTGGCTTCGATCTGGCGGATGCGCTCACGGGTCACGTCGAACTGCTTGCCGACTTCTTCCAGCGTGTGGTCGGTATTCATTTCGATGCCGAAACGCATGCGCAGCACCTTGGCTTCGCGGGTCGTCAGGGTGTCGAGGATTTCCTTGGTCACGCCGCGCAGGCTGGAGTACATCGCCGCATCGGCCGGGGCAAGCGTGGCCGAGTCTTCGATGAAATCGCCGAGGTGGGAGTCGTCGTCGTCGCCGATCGGGGTTTCCATGGAGATCGGCTCCTTGGAAATCTTCATGATCTTGCGGATCTTGTCTTCCGGCATGTCCATCTTCTTGGCCAGCGTCGCGGGATCGGGCTCGAGGCCGGTTTCCTGCAGGATCTGGCGGGAGATGCGGTTCATCTTGTTGATCGTCTCGATCATGTGCACCGGGATACGGATGGTCCGCGCCTGGTCGGCGATCGAGCGGGTGATCGCCTGGCGGATCCACCACGTGGCGTAGGTCGAGAACTTGTAGCCGCGGCGGTATTCGAACTTGTCCACCGCCTTCATCAGGCCGATGTTGCCTTCCTGGATCAGGTCGAGGAACTGCAGGCCGCGATTAGTGTATTTCTTGGCGATCGAGATGACCAGGCGCAGGTTGGCTTCGGTCATTTCGCGCTTGGCGCGGCGGGCCTTGGCTTCGCCGGTGGACATCTGCTTGTTGATGTCCTTGAGGTCCTTCAGCGGAATGCCGATGCGGTCCTGCAGGGCAAGCAGCTTCTTCTGCTCTTCCTTGATGTCCGGCGCGTTGCGGGTCAGGATCGCGACGTAGGTCTTGGGGGCCGCGGCGACTTCGGCGTCGGCCCAGTCGAGGTTGATCTCGTTGCCCGGGAAGGACTGGATGAAGTGCGGGCGCGGCATCTTGACGCGGTCCACGCAGATTTGCTGGATCTTGCGCTCGCAGCCGCGGACCTGCTCGACCATGCCGCGCACGCTGTCACACAGGCGCTCGATCGAGCGCGAGGTGAAGCGGATGTTCATCAGTTCGTCAGAGACCTGCTGCAGCAGCTTCAGGTAGGCCTTGTCGTGCGGGCCCTTGGTCGGCAGCAGCTTCTGCATCTTGGCGTGAATGCCCTTGATGATCTTGAAGCGCTCCAGCGCATCGGCCTTCAGTTGCAGCAGCGAGGCCGAAGCGGCACCACCGCCGCCTTCGCCTTCTTCGTCGCCTTCGTCTTCTTCTTCCTCGTCGGCCTCCGGCATTTCGGCGGCCGGGGCTTCCTCGACGGCGTTCGGGTCGATCAGGCCATCGACCAGCTCGTCGATACGCATTTCATCCGACTCGACCTTGGCGGCCATGTCGAGGATGTCGGCGATCGTCGTCGGGCAGGCGGAAATCGCCTGGATCATGTGCTTCAGGCCTTCCTCGATGCGCTTGGCGATCTCGATTTCGCCTTCGCGGGTGAGGAGTTCGACCGAGCCCATTTCACGCATGTACATGCGGACCGGGTCGGTCGTGCGACCGAATTCGGAATCGACCGTGGACAACGCCTGCTCGGCTTGCGCTTCGACTTCTTCGTCGTCGGCGGCAGCAGCAGCGGTGTCGGACATCAGCAGTTCTTCGGCAGCCGGGGCTTCGTCGAAGACCTGGATGCTCATTTCGCTGAAGGTCGAGATGATCGCTTCGATGGATTCGGCATCGACGACATCGTCCGGCAGGTGGTCGTTGATTTCGGCGTAGGTCAGGTAGCCGCGCTCCTTGCCCAGCTTGATCAGGGCCTTCAGGCGCATCTTGCGCGCTTCGGCGTCGAGCGGTTCCGGAGTTTCAGCCATCTGGCCCTGGAGCAGCGCCTTCTCGGCGGCCTTTTCCTTGGCCTTGCTGGCGCGAGCCTTCGGGGCTTCCTTAGCGGTGTCTTTTGCCTTAGCCATGAACACGATCCATAGAATTCGAGAAAACCATAAATTATACCACAACTTAGCTGCGTTTTGAGCGCGCTGCCAGGAACTGGATGTAGGCCTGCTTCTCGGCCGCGCTCAGGCCGGCGACACCGAATTGCTGGGCCTTGGCCTGCAGCTCGGCGAAAGCCCTCTTTTCGCCACCTTCCTGAAGTTTTTCCAGCGTGTCGCGGAATTCCGTTTCCGCCTCGTCTTCGTCAAACGGCAGGCCGAGAAGTTCCGAGGCGGCGTTTTCGATGATGCCTTCCTCCGGCAAACCGCGTAGCTGCTCGCGCAGGCCGGCGTAGCTGGAAGTGTCGTGATTGGCCGTGACCAGTTGATGCAGGCGACTCAGCGCCGGGCGTTCCGGCGTGTCGGGGAGCAGCGCGATCGGTAACTGGCGGACCAGTTGCGGCTTGTGCAGCACGATGCGCAGCAGGTTGCGCGTCAATGAGGGGGCGGTGCGCTTGGCCTTCGGCGGGGCGGCCGGGATGTAGGACTTCAGCTCGCACAGACGCTCGACTTCAGCCTGGGCGAAGCCGCTCGCTTCGGCCAGGCGCTTGACCAGTTGCAGGCGCAATAGCGGCGTCGGCAGCTTGAGCAGCAGCGGCTTGGCCTCGTAGATCAGCTGCGCCTTGCCTTCCGAACTGGTCAGGTCGCAGCGCTGGGCCAGTTCGCGCAGCAGGAAGTCGGACAGCGGCATGGCCTGGGCGACTTGCCGGTCGAACTGTTCCTTGCCGAATTCGCGGATGTAGCTGTCGGGATCGTGTTCCTGGGGCAGGAAGATGAAGCCGAGGCGCTTGTTGTCGGCCAGTGCTTCCAGCGAGTTTTCCAGCGCCCGCCAGGCCGCCTTGCGGCCGGCGTTGTCGCCGTCGAAGCAGAAGACGATGCGGTCGACCTGGCGCAGCAGCTTTTGCACGTGGGTCGCCGTGGTCGCTGTGCCGAGCGTCGCCACCGCGTTGCCGACGCCGTTCTGCGACAGCGCGATGACGTCCATGTAGCCTTCGGTGACGATGGCGGTGTCGGTTTCGCGCAGCGCCTGGCGGGCCTGCGGCAGACCGAACAGCTCGCGGCCCTTCTCGAACAGCGGCGTTTCCGGTGAGTTCAGGTATTTCGGCTCGCCCTGGTCGATGATCCGGCCACCAAAGGCGATGATCTCGCCCTTGGGGTTGATGATCGGGATCATCAGGCGGTCGCGAAAACGGTCGTAGCGGCGGCCGGCCTCGTTCTCGATGACCAGTCCGGCGATCTTGAGTTCGTCGGCGTTGTAGTCGGGGAAGACTTCCTGCAGGTTCTGCCAGCCGTCGGGGGCGTAGCCCATGCCGTAGCGGGCGGCGACTTCGCCGGTCAGGCCGCGCTTCTTGCAGTACTCGATGGCGCGCGGCGATTTCTTCAGCTGGTCCTTGTAATAGGCCGCGGCGCGGGCCATCACTTCGATCAGCGTCCGGGTCTGGCCGGGCTTTTCGTCGCGGAAGCCGCGCCCTTCGCTTTCCGGCACCTGCATGCCGGCGCGGCCGGCCAGGTCCTTGACGGCGTCGACGAAACCGAGGCCCTGGTATTCCATGACGAAGCTGATCGCCGTGCCATGGGCGCCGCAGCCGAAGCAGTGGTAGAACTGCTTGGTTGGGCTGACCGTGAAGGACGGCGATTTCTCGTTATGGAAGGGGCAGCAGGCGGCGTAGTTGGCGCCGGCTTTCTTCAGCGGCACGAAGCCGTCCACCAGGTCGACGATGTCGACCCGGGCCAGTAAATCCTGGATAAAGGAATCCGGGATCACGCTTTTTTAGCCGGCCAGCGCGGCCTTGACCAGTTTCGACACCTCGGCCATGTCGGCCTTGCCGGCCAGGCGGGGCTTCAGGACAGCCATCAGCTTGCCCATGTCGGCCGGAGCCTTGGCGCCGGTTTCAGCAACGGCGGCGGCGACGGCGGCAGCGGTTTCCTCGCTGCTCATCTTTTCCGGCAGGTAGGCGGCGAGGATGCCGATTTCGAATTTCTCGGCCTCGGCCAGTTCCTGGCGACCGGCGGCTTCGTACTGGGCGACGCTGTCCTTGCGTTGCTTGACCAGCTTTTCGATGACGGCGACGACGGCGGCATCGTCGAGTTCGACGCGCTCATCGACTTCCTTCTGCTTGACGGCGGCGAGCAGCAGGCGGATGGCGCTCAGCTTGGCCGCTTCCTTGGCCTTCATGGCCGTTTTCATGTCTTCGGTGATGCGTGCTTTGAGGCTCATGCTCGTTCTTTTCGGAAATTCAAAGAAAAAAGCCGCCGGCTGTTGAGGCTGGCGGCTCTTTGGTGCGGCGAAATTTACTGATTAGTAAAGTTTCGGCGGCAGGGTCAGGCTACGGAGGCGCTTGTGCTGGCGTTTAACGGCAGCGGCAGCCTTGCGCTTGCGTTCGGTCGTGGGCTTTTCGTAAAACTCACGGGCACGCAGCTCGGTCAGCAGGCCAGTCTTTTCGACCGTGCGCTTGAAGCGGCGGATAGCAACTTCGAACGGCTCATTTTCCTTGACACGAATGTTCGGCATGTAAATCACCCCCTTCCGTTAGGCGCCTGCCAGGTCAAGTAAGAGGCAGTGCGCGCAAAATTTGTATCCGCATGTTTGCGGAGAGCCGAACAGTATAAGCGAAAAAACCTTGTTGAAACAAGTGTTAAAATGCCCGCCCATGTTAGTCCTCGGTATCGAATCCTCTTGCGACGAAACCGGCATCGCGCTCTACGACAGCGTCGCCGGCCTTCTCTCCCACGCCCTGCACTCGCAGGTGGCGATGCACGCCGAGTACGGCGGCGTCGTCCCGGAGCTCGCTTCGCGCGACCATATCCGGCGTGTCGTGCCGCTGTTGCGCGAGGCGCTCGGCCGCGCCGGCAAGGCGCTGGACGACGTCGATGCGGTGGCCTACACGCGCGGTCCCGGCCTGTCCGGCGCCCTGCTGGTCGGTTGTGCCTTTGCCGAGGCGCTGGCCGTGGCAATCGACAAGCCGACGATTCCCGTCCATCACCTCGAAGGGCATCTGCTGTCGCCCCTGCTGTCGAGCAATCCGCCGACCTTCCCGTTCGTTGCGCTGCTGGTTTCCGGCGGCCACACGCAGTTGATGAAGGTGACCGCCGTCGGCGAGTACGAACTGCTCGGCGAAACGCTGGACGATGCGGCCGGCGAGGCTTTCGACAAGAGCGCCAAGCTGCTCGGCCTGCCTTATCCCGGCGGCGCCCTGCTGTCGAAGCTGGCCGAAACGGGCCGGCCCGGTGTTCATGAATTGCCGCGGCCGATGCTGCATTCCGGCGACCTGAACTTCAGTTTTTCGGGCCTGAAGACGGCGGTGCTGACGCTGGTTCGCGAGCAGGGCGAGGCCCTGACCGACGAATTCAAGGCCGACGCGGCGCGGGCTTTCCAGGAGGCCATCGTCGAGGTGCTGCTGAAGAAAGCGCTGAAGGCGATGAAGCAGACCGGGCTGAAGCAGCTGGTGGTGGCCGGCGGCGTCGGCGCCAACAAGCAGTTGCGGGCGACGCTGAACGACGAGGCGAAGCGCAAGCGCTTCCGCGTTTATTACCCGGAACTGGAGTTCTGTACCGACAACGGCGCGATGATCGCGCTGGCCGGTTGCCTGCGCCTGCAGGCCGGCACCCCGGCCAAGGCCGCCGGCAGCTTTGCCGTCCAGCCGCGCTGGCCGTTGAGCGATCTGCTGCGCTGATCGCTCGCTTGCTTCCTTGTTGGCGCTGGCGAGTTTGCCGCTGTCCGCCAATACGCCGGCTACGGCAAGGCTTGCCGGGCGGCGTCGGGAAAAAAATTGAAAATCGGGCAAATTTTCGGGCTGACCGTAGCATTTGCCTTTTTCTTCTTTTTCCCGAGCTTGGGGCAATCCTTGCACGGCGGTCGGCGCTTGCAGCATTTCTTGCCCACGACCGCCTCCCTCAGTTGCGGCGGGCCACCCAGTAGGTAGCGCCAGCCGGGCCGTAGCGTTCGGCGTGCGGCACCTCGCGTTCCAGCGCGAAATCGTCGCCGGCCTGCAGATGCTGCGTCCGCTCGCCGACGCTCAGCCACATCTCGCCCTGCACCACCCGGGCCTTCAGGGCGAACGGGTGGGTGTGGGTTTCGAAGGTCGCATCGGCCGGCCAACTGCGCTCAAGCACCTCGTCGTATCCCTCGGCGAGCGCCTGGGCGCGGTATTCGGCCAGGCTCGCCATCACAGCACCGCTAGCGCCGCGGCGTAATCCGGTTCCTGCTTGATCTCGGGGACCAGTTCGCTGTGCAGCACCCGGTCGTGCTCGTCGAGGACGATCACGGCGCGCGCCGCCAGGCCGGACAGCGGGCCGCTGGCGATGTTGACGCCGTAGTTTTCGAGGAATTCGCGTCCGCGCAGGGTGGATAGCGTGACCACGTTGTCCAGCCCTTCGGCGCCGCAGAAGCGGCTCTGGGCGAAAGGCAGGTCGGCCGAGATGCAGAGGACGACGGTATTGGGCAGGCCGTTGGCCTTGGCGTTGAACTGACGGACCGAGGTCGCGCAGGTCGGCGTGTCGATGCTCGGGAAAATGTTCAGGATCTTGCGCTTGCCGGCATGGTCGGCCAGGCGGACGTCGGCGAGATCCTTGGCGACCAGCGAGAAGGCCGGGGCGGCATCGCCCTGGCGGGGAAAGCGGCCGGTGACGGCGATCGGGTTGCCGCCGAGGGTGACGGATTGGCTCATGGGTTTTCCTTGGTGTTGTTGAAGATGACGTCAGATTGGATTGGTGGGCCGCGCTTTGGTTCGCTGCCGGCTTGCTTCCGGCCGATCAATAATTTTCGGGAAGGGTGGCGAGGATGGCGCAACAGGAATCCCAGGCCGTTTCTTCCCCGGCGAAATACTCCATGAATCGGGCAATCATGATGTTCTCCTCGGCAAAGGGCCGCTATCGGTCTGATGAACCGAGTCTAGGTTTTGGCGCCGGATCGGACAAATCGATTGTCTGCATCGGGGCGATATGGCCTGGCTATCAAGCCGGCCGAGCGGGCGTTACCCAGATCATCCAGCGTGCTTTCGCCAATTTCGCCGTTGGCCAGCAGGTAGCCGTAGGCCAGCGCCAGCATGTCGGCGACGCCGCCCATGGTCAGGTTCATCCGGACGTAGGCGCGGTTGGTGGCGCGCAGAAAGGCCGGATAGTCGTCGCCGCTGGCGATCAGGCGCTGCAGCCGGTGGCCGTCGCGCCGGACGCGGGCCAGCCCGGCCGGGCCGCCGCGATGCAGGGTGGTGGTGTCGTCTACGCTCTGCATCAGACGGGCCAACATGGCAAAGGACGCCTCGCTGAAACTGGCCTGGCGCCTGATCGCTTCGCGGAAGGCCGGTAGCGCCTGTTCGAAGAGTGCCGGGAAACCGCGGTGGGTTTCCTGCACGATGCCCCCGGCGCCGTATCTTTCCCTGGCTTGCCGGCCATGACTGTCGCCCTGCTCGCCGGCCCGGAAAAAAATATCGGCCAGCCCCGACAGCTCCCCGCGCACGGCAGTTTCGTCGGCCGATGCCGCCCGCCAGCGGGCAATCAGCAGCATGCCGCTGAGAAAGACGTAACCCTTGTGGGTATTGGTGCCCAGGCATTCCTGCAGGCGCCGCTCGGCGCGCAGGCCGATTTTCTTCTGCTCGATGAAGGGTTCGCCGGCGACCAGCGAGCCGACCAGTTCATCGAGGTAGCCGGCGACGATCCGGATCGAGCGCTCCATCACGGGCAACGACAGGTCGGGGTGCGAGCCGCAATCGGCCAGGTCGACCAGGCCCGGCTTAGGCGTCAGGTAGAGTTCCAGCGCCGCGCCCCGGGCCAGGCTATCGGCCAGGCGCTCAAGTCCGGAAAGGCGCAAGGAGTTCATGGGCTTGGACGATCACTTCGCCGACGGCATGTCGGCGGGTGCGCATGCAATCGACGGCCGGCTGGTCGCAGAGCAGGCAGCGGCGGGCCGGCAGGCCGAGGCTGGTGCGGCCGATCTGGCCGGCGATGGGGGAGTAAACATCGAGATCGAGCAGGCGGCCGGCCGGCTGGCTCTCCTCGATGGCGATGCACAGGCGCTTGACGGCGAGCGGGTCGGCGTCGACCACGCGCAGCGCGAAATGGCCGAGGGCATCGCGATCGGTGGCCAGCAGCAGGGACCCGGGAAAGGTTTCGGCGATCTGCGCGCAGCCCCGGCGAAACAGCCACGTCGCGCCGGGCGGCGATTTGTCGGGGCCGGGCAGGTTGAGCGACACGAACAGCGTCGCCGGCCGCCCGGCGCTCAGGGCGCGGAACAGCAGTTCCTGGCGCGCCTCGCGGGCGGCCAAAACTTTACCGGCGAACCTGGCGGACGACATCGATGATCGAGCCATCGCGGTATTCAATCAGGCCGACGACCTTGTCGTCGAACTCGATCGGCCGTGGCACGCCGGTAATCGCGTAAACCTCGTCGCGCAACTGGCGGATGTCCTTGACCGGGGCGCGCATGCGGATCAGCTCGGCCTTCAGTTCGGGCAGCCGGTCGTTGACCGCGATGCCGCGCTCGGTGACGACGACGCCGACCGTCTCGCCCGGCGTGGTGATCGTCGTCACGGCGTCGCGGACGATGGGCAGGCGGCCGCGGATCGCCGGGGCGACGACGATGGCCAGCTTGGCGCCGGCCGCCACGTCGCAATGGCCGCCGGTGTTGTGCAGCAGGTAGCCCATCGACTCGGTATTGACGTTAACGTTGAAATCGACGTCGATCTCGGTGGCGCTCAGGATCGCGCAATCGAGGCGGTTGACCACGGAGCCGCAGTTGAATGGGTTGGCATAGGTGCCGGCCGTCATTTCCTGATGCTTGCGGTTGCGGCCGATCGACTCGACCGCCTTGAGGTCGAAGCACTGGACGTCGAACAGGGCTTCGAACAGCCCTTCCTCCAGCATGTCCACGAAATAGCCGGTGATCCCGCCGCAGCCGAAGCTGCCCTTGACCTTGTCCTTGCGCATCATGTCGCGGACGTGCTCGGCGACAGCCAGCGAGATGCCGCCGGTGCCGGTCTGGAAGGAGAAACCATTCTTCACGTAGCCCGAGGCGCGGATGACCATCGCCGCGTACTTGGCGATCTGCAGGCCGATCGGGTCGGTGGTGATACGGGTGGTCGAGGAAACGATCTTCTTCGGGTCGCCCAGGCTGGGCACGCAGGCGACGAAATCGACCACCGTCTGCGGAATGCCGACCGGTACGGCCGGGAAGGGCACCAGATTGTCGGTCACCGCGACCACTTTGTGGGCGTGCTGCGCGTCCACCTGCGCGTAGCCCAGGCTGCCGCAGGCCGAGGGGCCGTAGTAGCCGTTGAAGTTGCCGTATTCGTCGCAACAGGGGGCGGCCAGGAAGGCGACGTCGACCGGCACCTCGCCGCAGATCAGGGCGCGGGCGCGACCGCCGTGCGAGCGGACGATGATCGGGCAATCCAGCTCGCCCTTCGAGATCAGCTCGCCGATCGGCCCGTTGACGCCGCATTCCAGGCCAGTGATCGTGCCCTTCTTGATGTAGGGGATCAGCTCGGCGTGCACGACATGGATCGAACTCGAGGCGATCTTGATGTCGCGGATGCCCAGCGCGTCGATTTCCCTGACCAGGTCGTTGAGCAGCGAGTCGCCGTTGCGCAGGCTGTGGTGGGTCGAAATGGTCATGCCGTCTTTCAGGCCGGAGGCGATGACCGCCTCGCGCAGGCCGCCGACCAGCTTGCTGCCGTTGTGGGTCAGCCGGCGGATCGCCCGCGTCGAACGCTCGGCGTGTGGCTGCAGTGACCACGGGTCGGCGTAGGGCGTCAGTTTCCTGCCGGCAAAGGTGTCCGGGATTTCCCGGCCCAGGCTATTCCGTGCCATGAATGTCCTCCTCGCTGATTTCGATATCGACCAGGCCGTGCGCCTGGGCGGTGCGCAACACGCGCGCGGCGCGGATGACGATCGGGGCGTCGATCATCTTGCCGTGCAGGGAAATGACGCCGGTGCCCATTTCGCGGGCGCGCTTGATGGCGTCGATGATCTGCAGGGCGTGTTCGACTTCCTCCGCCTTCGGCGCGAAGACGTCATGGATGACATCACATTGCCGCGGATTGACCATGCATTTGCCGGTAAAGCCGAGGCGCTTGATCAGTTCGGTTTCGCGGCGCAGCGAATCCATGTCGTTGACGTCGGCAAAAATCGTGTCGATGGCCTGGATGCCGGCCGCCTTGGCCGCCCACAGCACGCGCATGCGGGCGTTGAACAATTCCTCGCCGCTCTTGGTGCGTTCGATTTCCATGGTTGCCGTGTAATCCTCGGCGCCGAAGGCCAGCCCGATCAGGCGGGTCGAGGCCTTGGCCGTGCTGGTCGCATTGATCACGCCGAGCGCCGTCTCGATCGAGGGCAGGATGCGGAAATGGCCGATGTCGAGGCCGAGTTCCTCTTCGAATTCGGTGAGCAGCGTATCCAGGCGTTCGACGATTTCCGGCGAATCGGCCTTGGGCAGCCGGATGCCGTCGGGCATGCCAGGCAGCACCGTTTTCAGGTCGTCGAGCGCCCACTTGGTATCGAGGCCGTTGATGCGGACCAGGATCTCCTTGTTGCGCGCCTTGTACTGATCGAGGAAGCAGCGGACCAGCACGCGGGCCGCGTCCTTTTCGTTGAGCGGTACGGCGTCTTCGAGGTCGATCAGCACCGCGTCGCATTCGAACAGCGGAATGTTCTGCAGCATGGCCGGCATGTTGCCCGGCACGTAAAGCAGCGAACGGCGCAATTGATAGCCGGCCATGGTCATTCCTCCCCGGCGAAGAAAACGTTGGCGGTGCCGGCCGATTTCGACGGATGGCGGGCGATGCCGTCGATGACCAGTTCGGTCAGCACGATTTCGCAGGAGGCGAAGACCTCGGCATCCTGCATCTGTCCGCCGACGACGTCGCCCGACGATTTGCTGGCGATGATGTGCAGGTGGCAGAAGGGTTCGCCGCTTTCGTCGGGAACGATGTTGCCGGTCAGGCCGAGCAGTTCGAGCGGCCCTTCGATCTCGTGCGGGGTCAGGCGCGCCGCCGTGATCGGCAGCTTGGCGCCGCTCTTGATGTCGTTGAGGCGGACGTTCTTGACCGAGCCGACGGCCGAGACGATCACCGCGTGGCGGATGTTCTCGTGCTGCGTGAACCGGGTCAGGATGTCCACCAGGCGTTCGCCGGGCATGATCTTCAGGAAGAAGCGGCGGCCATGGCCGTACTCCTTGTAGCGGTAACCCTTGTCGTTATTCATTTCGTTCATGACAGACCTCCAGCCCGCCGCAGGGCGGTTTCCAGGCGGGCCTCGATGGCATAGTCGAGGGCGCCGCGATCATTGACGCTGATCCGCGCGCCTTCGGCGCCGTGCTTGGCCAGGACTTGCTCCAGCTTGGTGCGGATCAGATGTTCGAACTGCTTCTTGACCGTGGATTCGATCTCGATGACCAGTCCGTCGGCCGGCTCGACGATGACCATCAGGTCGCTCGACTGCATGGTGCCGGCCTGGCCCTTGCGTTGGATTTTCATTGGCTGTCTCCCGGGGGCGGGTTGGGAATGGTGCTGACTTCGATGCCGTGCGCCTGGATGACGCGAGCCACCACGGCTTCGTCGGCACCCGGTTCGGCGCCGGTGAAGTAGCGGGTAATGCCGAAAAACGGCGCGATCCGCGTCGCGAACAGCGTGGCGTCGAGTTCGGCGCGGATTCTCGCCAGCGGGTCGTCCGGCTTGAGGAAATAGGTCGGAAAAGTGGCGGCGCCGATCCGGTAATGGGCGAGGTCGAGGACGACGACATTGGCGATGTCGCGCACGCCGTCGACGACCAGCCGCCAGTGGGCCGCGAAGGGCAGGACCGAGCGGTCTTCGGCGCTGAGCAGGACGTAGAGATGATCCACCTGGCGCGCCGCCGTCTCGATTTGGCTGCGCTGGCCGTGGGAAAACGGGGCGCCGTCGAGCATCAGCGCGCCGTTGAGTCCGGCGCGGTACCAGTCGCTGTTGGCCGCCAGCCAGTGCTTGAAGCCGTTGCCGAATTCGAGCAGCACCGCCTGCTGCTGTTCGGCCAGCAGCGTGAAATTGAGCGCCGCGAAGGCGCCGGCATAGGCCGGCTTGGTGAACACGAACAGGCTGTCCAGTCCCGTCTCGATGCCGCGCGCCACCAGGGCGCTGACGATCTCGCCGAGCAGCGGGCCGCCGCGCTGGGCCGGGGCGATGGCCAGCATCTTCAGGACGCGTCCGGCCCGGGCGCCGACGGCGACCAGGCTGCCCTGTTCGTGCACGCCGACCAGATCGTCGTAGCCCGGCTGAAAGGCCAGGTCGCAGCCTTCGATCAGGCGGCGGGCGGCGCAGATGTCGGCCGGGGCGATCAGGTTGGCGAGCACGGGATTTTCCGGGTTCCGCCGGCTCAGTTGTAGCCGAGCACGGCGACGACGGCCAGCTCGGGTTCGTTGCCGGGGCGCGGGGCGGTGGCCGGCTGGCCGGCGACGGTCGGCAGTTTGCCCAAGCCGGGGCTGGCCGGGGCGGCAGGGGTACGGGGGCTGGGGGCGGGGGAAGGGCTCATGCTTGGTCTCCGGATTGGGATGGGTTTGATCGCGCCTGCCAGGCCAGGAAATGGCGGCAGAGCAGCGGGGCAACGACGGTCAGCAGCACGACGCGCAGCACGTGGGTGGCGGTGACCAGCGGCACGCTGAGGTGCATGACCTTGGCCGTGACGCTCATTTCGGCCATGCCGCCGGGCGAGGCGGCAAGCGCCAGCGAGGGCAGCGGCAGGGCGACGAAGCGGGCGAGCAGCCAGACGAAAGCGCCGCTGAGCAGCAAGGCGAGGCCGGTGGCTAGCGCCGAAACGCCGAGAAAGCGCGGCGCGGCGCGGAAGAAGGAGGGCGAGAAGCGGCTGCCCAGCGCGGCGCCGAGCAGCAACTGGCCGCCATTGACCAGTTCGGGCGGTAGGCCGGACAAGGGGATGCCGAGGGCGGTCAGGGCGCCGACGCAGGCCAGTGGCCCGAGCACCCAGGCATTGGCGATGCGCAGCCCGAGGAAGATGAAGACGCCGCCCAGCGAGACGGCGAACAGGATGGGCAGGCGCAGCCAGTCGACCGCGCTGGCCAGCGGATGGAAAATCTCGGCGCCGCCATGGCTCCAATGGACCAGCACGAAGGGCACGACGCTGACGACCAGCATCACGCGCAGCGCATGGGCGGCGGCCACGCGGTCCACTGCGCCGCCCTGGCGTTCGGCGAGGACGACCATTTCCGAGGCGCCGCCGGGCAGCGCGGCGAAGAAGGCGGTGGCCGGCGAGACGTCGGTCCACCGGCGGATCAGCAGGGCGCAGAGCAGGCCGACGGCGACGGCGCTGGCCGCGATCAGCGCGATGACCGGGCCGTGGCGGCTCAACTGGCCGAGCACGGCGGGGGTGAAATAGAGGCCGAGCGCGGTGCCGATCGCCCACTGGCCGACCTGCCGGCCGCCCGGCGGACCTTCGAGGCGGGCACTGGCCATGCGCAGCAGGGCGATGCAGAACAGGGGACCGATCATCCACGGCAGCGGCAGGTTCAGCCGCGCCGCCAGGGTGCCGGCCAGCGTCGCCAGCAGCAGGGCGGGCAGGATGCGGCGGAACAGGCGTTGCAGCGGGGTCAAGGTCGGCATTGCTACGGTCAGCCCGAAAAAAAGGCAAAAATCGAAAAAGGGCGCCCGGCCCGGCGGGGGAAATGGGCCGGGCGCCAACCAAGGAGATCGTTTTGATCTAGAAAACCCAGACGGCGTCCGGCGGGAACTCCAGCCAGCGCTTGCCGGCTGCTTCCTGGCGGTTACCCCAGGCGCGCAGCAGGTTCTCGCCGGCGTGCAGCACGTACTCGAAGCGGTCGCCGAGGAACATCGAGGTGACCAGGTCGATCTCCGTCCGGTGCTCGCCCGGCCCGTCGGCCAGCCGGACCTGCTCGACCCGGGCGACAGCCTTGACCTCCTGGCCGACGGCCGCGTCGCTGCGCCGCTGGCCCCACAGGCGCAAGCCGTTGCCGATATCGACCAGGGCCTCGCCGCCGCGGATTTCGGCGATGCGGCCGGGTAGCGTGTTGTTGCTGCCCATGAAGTCGGCGACGAAATGGGTCTTCGGCGAGCTGTACATTTCCTGCGGCGTGCCTTGCTGCTCGATGACGCCGCCGTTCAACAGCAGGATGCGGTCGGACATCGCCATCGCTTCCGACTGGTCGTGGGTGACGACCAGCGCCGACAGCTGCATCTCGACGATCAGGTTGCGCAGCCAGGCGCGGGCTTCCTCGCGCATCTTGGCGTCGAGGTTGGACAGTGGCTCGTCGAGCAGGATGACCGGCGGGTTGTAAACCAATGCCCGGGCGATCGACACCCGCTGCTGCTGGCCGCCGGACAGTTGGTGCGGATAGCGTTCGGCGAGGTGTGCCAGGCCGAGGTTCTTCAGCGCCGCCTGGACGCGGCTGGCGATTTCGGCCTTGGCCACCTTGCGCAGGACCAGCGGGTAGGCGACGTTGTCGAACACGGTCTTGTGCGGCCACAGCGCGTAGGACTGGAAGACCAGGCCGAGCTCGCGTTTTTCGGCCGGGATGTCGACGTTGGCGGCGGCATCGTAGATCGCCCGGCCGGCGATGGTGACGCTGCCCTGGTGCGGTTGCTCCAGGCCGGCGACGGCGCGCAGCAGGGTCGTCTTGCCGGAGCCCGAGGGGCCGAGCAGGGAGACGACCTCGCCGCGGCGCAGTTGCATCGAGACGCCCTTGAGGATGGGATTGCTGCCGTAGGACAGGGCGAGGTTGTCGACGGTCAGGATGGTCTTGTCAGTCATGAAGTTTTACTCCGAAACGCAGCGCCAGGGCGAGGCCGACGCCGACCAGCAGCATGTTGATCAGGGACAGGGCAGCGACCACATCAACGGCGCCGGAAGCCCACAGGGAAACGATTTGTGCACCGATCACCTCGGTGCCGGGGGAGAGCAGATAGACGCCGGTCGAGTACTCGCGCTCGAAGATCATGAAGATCAGCAGCCAGGAACCGAGCAGGCCATTGCGGATCAGCGGCACGGTGATGTCGCGCGAGACCCGGGAGCGGCTGGCGCCGACCAGCCGGCCGGCCTCTTCGAGTTCCGGGCCGACCTGCATCAGGGCGCTCTGGATCAGGCGCATGCCGTAGGCCAGCCAGACCACCGCGTAGGCGAACCACACCGAGAACAGCGTCGAGCGCAGCGGGGCCAGGAAGGGCACGAACAGGAACACCCAGAACACCGCCAGGCCGGCCATCAGGCCCGGCACGGCACGCGGCGTCAGGACCACGTAATCGACGAAGCGCGACAGGCCGTCCGGCTGGCGGTGGGTGGCCAGGCCGATCAGCAGGTAGCCGCCGACGGCGACGGCGCCGCCCAGCGTGCCGATCAGGATGGAATTGATGATCGAGCGGATCATCGTCGATTCCTCGAACACGGCATGGAAGTGATCCAGGGTCAGCACTTCGAGCAGATTGACCCCGGCGCCCCAGCTGCTGACCACCGAGCGCAGCGCCACGCCGGCGACCGGCACGAAGACGGTCAGGAACAGCCACAGGGCGATCAGCGCCAGGGCGAGCCACTTCCAGCCGCCGAGCGCCAACGGACGCTGGCGGGCCGACTTGCCCTTGACCGAGACGAAACGCTGCGCCGACTTGAGCAGGAAGCGCTGCAAGAGCACCAGCGGGAAGGTGACGGCGATGATGCAGGTCGCCACCGCCGCCATCAGGTGGTAGGACGGCGTGCCCAGCTTGTTGGTCAGCTTGTACAGGTAGGTGGTCAGCACCAGATGACCTTCCGGGTCGCCGAGGATCAGCGGCAGGCCGAAGATCTCGAAGCCGAGGAAGAAGACCAGCACGCCGACGTAGAGCAGGGCCGGCGAGACCATCGGGATCGACACGTCGCGGGCAACGCGGAAGGGGCTGGCGCCGGACAGCCGGGCCGCCTCCTCGACGTCGGAGCCGAGATTCCTGAGCGCCGACGACGAGTACAGATAGACGTGCGGCACATGGGTCAGGCCGGCGATGACGACGATGGCGAACAGCGAGTAGATGTTCCACGGCACGCTACCGAAGATAGACTCGAACCAGACCGAGAAGAAGCCGACCGGGCCGAGCGCGACGACGTAGCCGAAGCCGATCACGACCGGCGAGACGAAGATCGGGATCAGGATCGGCGTCTCCAGCCAGCGCCGGCCGGGCAGGTCGGTGCGGACCATGATGAAGGCCAGGATGGCGCCGAGCGGAATGGCGATCAGGCTCATGCCGACGGCGATGAAGATGGTGTTCTTGGCCGCCATCCAGAAATCCGGGTCGTCGAAAATGAAGGCGAAGGATTCCAGGCTGAGGCTGGCGGTCTTCATGAAGAAGGGGCCGGACAGCACGCTCTGGTAGATCACCAGGCCGAGCGGGAAGAAGACGGAGAGGGCGAGCAGGGTCACCACTGCCCGCCGGGGCAATGTTTGCAACATGGGAGTCACCTTGGTTTTGAGGTGGATCGGGGCCGCGGCGCCGGCCTGCGTCAGGGCGCAGGTCCGGGCCGGGCGGGCGGCGGAGCGCCCTTATTTGGCCTTGACGGCGCTATTCCACTGCTTGAGGAATTCGAGACGCTTGGCCTGGTCGAGGTAGGTCAACAGGCCGGTGCCGATCGGCACCGGACGCAGCGCGTCGCCCAGTTGCGCCTTCAGGCCGCTGGCCGTGGTGGCGCCTTCGACGTCAGGACGAATGGCGTAGAGATCGGCCTTGCTGGCGATGATCTCCTGGCCCTTCCTGGACAGCACGAAATCCAGCCACAGCTTGGCGGCGTTCGGATTCTTGGCATTCTTGGCGATGAACATCACGCGGCTGATGACCAGCGTGTAGTCCTTGGGCAGGATGATGCCGATCGACGGGTCTTTCTTGGCCCGGGTCAGCGCGTAGGCGGCGTTCAGGTTGTAGCCGATCAGGTTCTCGCCGGAGGCGATGCGCTCCATCATCGTGCCGGTCGACGCCTGCACCTTGGTCTGCACGGCGCCGAGCGCCTTCTGCAATTCGGCGAAGCCGGCGGCATTGGCCAGTTTGTCCTGGGTGACCAGCATGAAGCCGACACCGGACTTTTCCGGGTCGTAGGTGTTGACCTTGCCCTTGTATTTTTCAGTCTGGCTGTTGAGCAGCTTGACGAAGTCGGCATGGCTTTGCGGTACGTCGCCGGCCGGTACCAGGCGCTTGTTGTAGACGATGCCGATCGGCTCGTAGGTGGTGCCGAAAGCTTCGTTCTTCCAGTTCGCCCACTCGGGCAGCTTGGCCGTCTCGGCCGATTTGTGCGGCTGGGCGTAGCCGTCGTTGACCAGCTTGACCTGGAGGTCCATGGCCGACGACCAGGTGACGTCGGCCGAGCTGCCGGCGGCTGTTTCCGAGATGAAGCGGTTGTACAGCTCGGTGGTGCTCATGTTGCTGTATTCGATATTGATCGCCGGATACATCGTGCGGAACTCGCGGATCAGGTGGTTTGCCTGCTCGTTGTCGGTGACGCCGTAGATGACCAGCTTGCCTTCCTTCTGGGCGGCAGCGGCCAGCTCGGCCGTCGATTGCGCCATGGCCGGCGTGGCCAGCCCGAAGGCGCCGGCGACCAGGCCGGCAAGCAGGGCGCGCTGGAAGGTGCGACGAGTGATGTTCATGTTTGTCTCCTGTCTGTTCATTTTTGCATTCGGACCGCCCGTTGGCGAGCCGTCTAGGTTGGATGCTAGCGATCGGGCCTTTCAAAGCCCTTTCGATCAATTTTGTTTTCGGGCCTTTTTTGCCGCCGACCGCAGCATTGGCCACGGCCGGGGCATTTCAGCCTCAGAAGCGGTAGCGGGCGCCGAGCATCAAGGACGACGGCGAGAAATTGGCCGGCAGGCCGGAGCTGCTGTCGTAGCCCTGGCAGGTGCCGCCAGCGCACAGCGAGTTGGTGCCGCCGTTCTTGTTGGTCACCTTGGCGTAGTAAGCGTAGAGGTCGGTCTGCTTGTCGAGGGCGAACTCGTAGCCGACGCCATAGTGATCGGAATCGCGGTCGGTCGGCCGGCGGTCGTCGAGGTGGCCGTAGACGCCGCGCACCGTATGGCGATCCATGAAGGGCACGGCGAAGCCCAGCCACCAGATGTTGCGGTCCAGGCTGGTATGCACGGCGGCGCCGTCCTGGGTGTCTTCGCCGTGCAGGAACTGGCCGTACAGCTTGGCGAACTTCAGGTCGTAGGTGGCGGCCAGGTTCCAGGCGGTGCGCTGCTTGCCCTCGGTGGCCGGCGCGACGACATCGCCCATGCGCTGGAAGGACAGGTAGCCGGCGCCGAGGAAGAGCGGTCCCTGGCTGTAGGTCAGGCTGGCGCTGACGCCCTTGCCCTCGCCCTCCGGCCCGGTATTGCTGTTGCCCGGGGCGCCGCCACTGACGCCGACATCGGCCTCGCTGTTGTTCTCCATGCCGGCCGAGTAAGCGATCTTGCCCTGGAAGCCGGCCAGGGTCGGTGTTGCGTAGAACACTGCGTTGTCGAAGCGGCTGGCCGCGGCGCTCGACCACAGGCGGAAGGCGGTGGCGCCGCCGATGGTGAAGGGATCGGAGGTGCTGGTGATCGAGTAGAGCGGCGCATAGTCGCGGCCGAAGCGCAGGTCGCCGAACTTCTTGCTGTTCAGGCCGACGAAGGTGTTGCGCGAGAAGATGGCGACGCCGGTGCTGTTGACCGAGGCCGACGACGCGGCGCCCTGGCCGGGGTTGCTGACGTTGCTGGAGTGGCCGGTATTCTGGCCGTTGTCGATCGACACCCCGGCTTCGAGCTGGAAGTAGGCGGTCAGGTCGTCGCCGAAGCTGCGCTCGCCCTTGAAGCCAAGCCGGCTGGCCGAGCCCATGCCGCTCTGCACGCGGGTCTTGGTGCCTTGGCCGTAATCGCCGATTTCAACGCCGCCGTCGATGATGCCGTAGATGGTCAGGCCGGCCGGCATCGCCAGGCCCTTGCTCTTGGCCGGTGCGTCGGCCGCCGCCTTGCTCGCTTCCTCGGCCTTCTTGGTGGCGCTGGCGGCGGTTGCCGCGGTCGCCTTCAGCACTTCTTCGAGTTTTTCGAGGCGGGCCTTCTGCGCCGCGATCTCGGCTTGCAGTTCCTCCATCGAAGCGGCGTGGGCCGGGGAGGTCAGGGCCAGGCTGCCGAAACAGGCCAGGATGGCGAGGCTGATCGGATGTTTTTGCATTGTGTCTCCTCCTTGGAATTTCATTGCACGGGGTTGCCCGGACGTTGTCGCACCGGGTGGGAGGCGATTAAAGAGAAACAAGCTTTCGATTTGCTTTCGCTGCCTTGAAGCGGAACAATCGCTGGCAATGAGTCCGGCCGGTGGCGAAAAACCCGCCCCAGAGCCGACCGAGGAGACAAGACATGAAAATTCTGCTGGTCGAAGACCATCCCGAACTGGCCGAGTGGGTGGCCAAGTCGTTGCGCCAGGACGGCTATGCCGTCGATACCGCCGATTGCGGCAATCACGCCGAGCATTACCTGCTGACCGGCGACTACGACGGCGTGCTGCTTGACCTGTCGCTGCCCGGCAAGGACGGCCTGGACGTGCTGCGCGGTCTGCGGGCGCGCGGCTCGCATGTGCCGGTGCTGATCTTCACGGCACGCGGCTCGGTCGACGACCGGATCAAGGGCCTCGACCTGGGGGCCGACGATTACCTGGCCAAACCCTTCGTGCTGGCCGAACTGGAAGCCAGGCTGAAAGCGCTGCTGCGCCGTTCGGCCGGGCAGAATCCGGTGGTCCGCCTGGGCGACCTGGCCTTCGATGCGGTCAGCCGCCTGCCGACCGTGCGCGGCCAGGCGCTGGCGCTGACGCCGCGCGAACTGGCGGTGCTCGAAGCGCTGCTTTCAAGGATCGGGCGGCCGGTGGCCCGCGATGCGCTGTTCGAAAAGATTTTCAGCCTGGACCAGGAGGCGCGGGCCGAGTCGATCGAAATCTATGTCTGCCGCCTGCGCAAAAAGCTCGAAGGCACCGGCGTGCGCATCACCACGGTGCGCGGGCTGGGCTACCTGATCGACGCCGATCAGCCGGAAGTGGCTTGATCCTTGAAACCTCAGTTGACCGCTCATCTCTCCTTGATCAGCCGCATGAACACTGGCTTTTGTGGCTTCGAAGCGAGTCACCCATTGGGTGGCATCGCTACGCGGCCGCTGGCACGTCTGGTCGGGCGCCCGGCTTTGTCGCTCCTCCTTGCAGGCATGAGCCTGCCGCGTTGTCGCTTCGCGCCGGCCATCCCGTCCAAACGCACCATCAGCCGCGTCCAACTGAGGTTTCAAGGATGAAAACACAGAGCCTGAAGCGCCGGCTGGCGATCTGGCTGGTCGGCGTGCTCTCCGCCTTGCTGGTCGTCGATGCCTGGTTGAGCTACAGCGACGCGCTGAAGGCGGCCAACCAGGCCTACGACCGCTCCTTGTCGGCCTCGCTGAAAGGCATCGCCGAACGCATCTACGCCACCGAGAGCGAGGTGGTCGTCGATATTCCCTATTCGGCGCTCGAACTGTTCGAAGCCGGCAGCTCGGACCGGATTTTCTACAGCGTCGGCATCTCCGGCGAAGAGCCGATTACCGGTTACGAGGGCATGCCCTTGCCCAAGCACATCGAGCCCAATGTCGCGGTGTTCTACGACGGCATGTACAAGGGCCAGCCGCTGCGTCTGGGGGCGCTGCTCAAGCCGCTCTACCGCAAGGAATTCCCCAAGCCCGTGCTGGTCGTCTTCGGCGAGACGACCAACGCCCGCCAGGAGGTCGTCCAGCATCTGTTCATTGGCGAAGTCGCGCGCAAGGCCTTGCTGATCGTCGTCGCGCTGGCCGTCGCGCTGTTTGCGACGATGGTCGCCGTACAGCCGATCGACAAACTCGGCAAGGCCATCCGTGCCCGGCCCGACGACGACCTGACCCCGGTCGATGCGGCCGGCGTGCCGCGCGAGGTCGAGCCGCTGGTCGATGCCATCAACCTGCACATGGAGCGCATCGCGGCCATGGTCGAAGCCCGCCGCCGCTTCATCACCGATGCCGCGCACCAGTTGCGCACGCCGCTCGCCGTGCTCAACACCCAGGCCGAATACGCGCTGCGCCAGCAGGCCGCCGACGACATGCGGCCGGCCGTCGAGGCACTGCACCACAGCCTGGGCAGCGCCATCCGGCTGACCAACCAGTTGCTGTCGCTGTCGCGGGCCGAGCCGGTCAATGGCCTGATGGTGACGCGCCAGGCTGTCGATCTCGCCGCCGTGGCGCGCGACATGGTGGTCGAACTGCTGCCGCTGGCGGCACGCAAGGACATCGATCTCGGCGTCGAGGGCGGCACGGCGCCCATCGTCGTCGCCGGACACCCGGTGCTGCTGCGCGAACTGATCGCCAACCTGGTCGACAACGCGCTGCGCTACACGCCGGAGCACGGGGTGGTAACCGTGGCCGTCGATCTTGCCCCGGAGCGGGCAGGCAGCGCGAGACTCCGCGTCGTCGACAACGGCCCGGGCATTCCGGCCGAGTTCCGCGAGCAGGTCTTCCGCCGTTTCTTCCGCCTCGATGGCAGCGATCACACCGGCAGCGGCCTGGGCCTGTCCATCGTCCGCGAAATCGTGCACGGCCACGGCGGCGAGATCGCGTTGAACGACGCGCCGGAGGGGCATGGGCTGCTGGTCGAGGTCTGGCTGCCGCTGGCCGGCGCGGCCCCTGACGGCGAGAACCAGCAAAAGGCCTAGGTACGAAGTAGGGGGTTCTGCCTCACGGCTTTATTGCTAGCATTCGGGCAATAGGGCTAAGGAGGTAAGGTGCGTACAAAGTGGGGTCGGAAGTGAGTGAAAGCAAGTGGGGTATTGGCGAACTGTTGTCCCGGGATGCACTGTTTGCCGGCCTGCCGGCAGCCAAGCTGGGGGTCCTGGCCGGCGCCTGCCGCATCCTCGAGTTCGCTCCCCATGAGTTCCTCTACCGGGCCGGCGAGCCGGTGCGTGACGCCCATCTGCTGATCAGCGGCACGGTCAAGCGGGCGATGATGCTGAGCGGTGATACGGAAAAGATCGTCGAACTGGTCCAGTCCTCGCAATTGCTCGGCATCGGCGAGGTTTTCGGCGATGCCGGCTACGGCGCCTCCTGCGAGGCGATGACCCATTGCCTCGTGGTCGCCATCGATCTGCCCAAGCTGCGCGCCATGGTGCGCGAGGACCTCGACCTGAGCTGGCGGGTCATCCAGGCCATGGCCCACCGGCAATACGCCATCGAATTCGATGTCACCGCCTTCCGCCAGGGCGTGATCGGCACCCAGCGCGTCCTCGACTACCTGGTCGAACTGGCCGGCGGGCATCCCGGCCTGGCCGGCGAGACGACGGTGACGCTGAAAACCAGCAAGAAGATGATCGCCGCGCAGATCGGCATCACGGCCGAAAGCTTCTCGCGCAGCCTGCGCCTGTTGAGCGAAAACGGCGTGATCGTCGTCGAGGGGCGCAAGGTGCACATCCAGAACGCCGCGCTGCTCGATACCCGGGTCGGCAACGCGGGCCAGCGCCTGAGTTTCTCCCGCAAGGCAAAATCGACCGGCGGCCAGGCCGGCAAGGCCCTGTCGCCGGGGGCGCTGATCAATCTGTGCGGACGGACCCGCATGCAGGCGCAGCAGATGGCGATGGACTGGGCGATGCTCGGCCAGAACATCGCGCCGAGCAAGGCGGAGCGCGGCCTGCGCCGGTCCACGGCGCAATTCGAGCAGACCCTCGGGCAACTGGCCGAACTCGACCCTTCCCACGCACTGGGCGACAGCCTGGCCCGGGTCATGGATCTGTGGCCGCCTTACCGGGACGCCCTGTTCTCCACCGCGGCGCCGCTGGCCAAGGCCGAGGCTGTGCTCGAACTGAGCGAGGACATCCTGGCTGCGCTCGACCGCCTGACCCGCGAAGCCGAAAGCCATGCCAACCCGCCGGTGGCGCCCTACGTCAATATCGCCGGCCGCAACCGGATGTTGTCGCAGCGCATCGGCAAGCTCTTCCTGTTTCGCGAGTGGGGCGTTTCGATGGCCGCCATCGGCCAGCGGATGAGCGATTCGCTCAGCGAATTCGAAGCCAATCTGGAAGAGCTGAAAAGGAGCGGCGTTGCCGTTCCCGAGCTGGCTGCCCAGCTCGACGAGGTCGATGCGCTATGGCGAAAATTCGCCAGCGTGCTCGATCCCGATGTGACCTACGCCAGCAAGGAGCGTCATGCGCTGGCCGTTCTGGCCGAGGGCGAGCGCCTGCTGCGCAATGTCGATACGGCCGTAAAGCTGTACGAGCGCCTGGCCCGTTAAGCCTTCTTCTTGCTGCCGATTTTCGATTCCTGACCGGCCAGCAGGCGCTGGATATTCGGCCAATGCTTGCCGATCAGCGCCATGCCGAGGATGCCAACGACGAGCGTCTGGCCGTTGCCGCCGTGCATCAGCACGGAAATGACCGGCGCCATGAAGGCAGCAGTGACCGCGGCCAGCGACGAGTAGCGGAAGGCAAAGGCCATGAACAGCCAGGTGCCGGCGACCAGCAGGCCGAGCAGCGGGTCGAGGGCGAGCAGCACGCCAGCGGCGGTGGCGACGCCCTTGCCGCCCTTGAATTTCAGGAAAATCGGGTAGAGGTGGCCGATAAAGACGGCGACGGCGACCAGGCCGATCACCGTGTCGCCAAGCTCCAGGCGCTGGGCGACAAAGACGGCCAGCCAGCCCTTCAGTGCATCGCCGATCAGCGTGACCAGCGCCGCTTTCTTGTTGCCGCTGCGCAGCACGTTGGTGGCGCCCGGGTTGCCCGAGCCGTAGGTGCGCGGATCGGCCAGCCCGAACAGCTTCGACGAGATCATCGCGAAGGGCACGGAGCCGAGCAGGTAGGCGGCGAGGATGGCCAGAATCGGGGCGAGGGCGGTTTGCATGGGTGAATTCGGTCGCTGAGGTACAATCGCGGCGAATTTTACACCCCGGGCTACGACCGACCGTTACATGGATATTATTTTCATCGAAGAGCTGCGCGCCGAGACGTGGATAGGCATCTATCCGCGCGAGAAGGCCATGGCGCAGACGGTCGAGATCTCGCTGCAGATCGGCGTCTCCACGGCCTCGGCCGGGGCCAGCGACGACATCCGCGACACCGTCGACTACGCCGTCGTCGTCGAGCGCTTGCGCGCCGACCTGGCGGCCAGCCACTTCAACCTGCTGGAAAAGCTGACCGAGCACATCGCCACCTGGCTGCTCGAAAACTTTGCCGCCCAGTGGGTCCGCGTCTCGGTCGCCAAGCTTGGCATGATGCCGGGCGTCAAGCGCGTCGGCGTGATCATCGAGCGCTCGATCTGAGCACCGGAATTTCGAATTCGGCCAAAATTTGCCGCCGACCGTAGGATTTCGGCAGTAGCCCCTGCCGGGCAGGGGCTACTGGCCGCTCAGAGAATTTCGGTCAGTACTTCACGCTGATCGAGTTCCTTGTAGAAATGGAAGGCTTCCAGGCCCAGGGCGTCGCGCGACGAGAGCACGCCGATCGGCCGGCCGTCCGCCAAAACGACTGGCAGATGGCGGAAACCGCCTTCGTACATCAGGTGCAGCGCGTGCCCGAAGAGGCGATCCGGCCCGATGGTTTGCGGATTGGCGGTCATCACCTGGCCAACCGGCGTCGATTTGGCGTCCAGCCCGGCGGCCAAAACCTTGTAGGTCAGGTCGCGCTCGGTGCAAATACCCAGCAATCGCCCGTCGTCCGGGGCGACGACGAGAACGACATCCTCCTGGTTGTCGCGCATGTGGGCGGCCACGGCAAACACGGACTTCTCGGCTGTCGTGGTCAGAAAGTGGCGATTCTGGATGATCTTGATGGCGGCACGGCTGGGCATCGCTTGTCTCCTTGTGGTTTAAGTCCAAGCGATTTGACATGCGCCGCGAGCAGAGTTCATGACGTTGTGTATGCCTTTTGTGATCGCCTGTTCGATGCTCAGAACGCGCTGGCCAGCACCGTCATCACCGCGAAGCCACCGGCCAGGCCGGCGGTCCCGGCACCGACCCGGCCCGCCTGGTGCGAGGCCGGGATCATCTCGTGGCTGACCACCCAGAGCATCGCCCCGGCAGCCGCGGCGAGCGCCATCGGCAAGGCGGCGCCGGCGATTGTGCTGGCGATTACCCCGAACAGGCCGCCGACCGGCTCGACCAGCCCGGTGCCAAGGGCGATCAAGGCCGCCCGCAACGGTGCGGCGCCGAGGGCGAGCATTGCGCTGGCGACGATCCAGCCTTCCGGGATGTTCTGCAAGGCGATGCCGAGGCTCATCCCGTGGTCGGCACCGGCCGCCGCGGCGACGCCGACGGCCAGGCCTTCCGGCACGTTGTGGATGGCGATGGCGGCGACGACCAGCGCGACCTTGGGCTGCAAGCCGCTGCTTTCGACCGTCTCGACATGCTCGTGTGGCAAACGGCGGTCGAGGACGTGCATCGCCGCGACGCCGGCCAGCAGCGCGGCAGCGGTGGCGATACCGAGCGTCCACACGGACTGGCTGGCGGCCACCGTCTGCACGGCCGGGACGAGCAGCGAGAAGAGGCTGGCGGCGAGCATCATGCCGCCGGCCAGACCGAGCAAGGGCGCCATCAGGCGCTCGGACGGGCGGCGCATCAGCAGCACGGGAATCGCGCCAAGGCCGGTGGCGGCGCCGGCCAGCAGGCTGGCTTCGAGGCCGCGAGCAGCCATCGGGTGGGCGGCGAACCAGATCAGTCCCTGCTCGATGCCGAAGGCGAGGGCGACGACGGCCATCGCCAGACCGATCCATAAATGGCGGCGGGCGGTGGGTCGGGCGTAATGCTGGATGACGAGCTGGGTCATGATGGCGCTCCGGTGGCTGGATTGAGTGCCACTTTACGCAAGCGACTGTTATAGCTCCAATCGATTGATTAAATCATGTCGATTGTTAATGCAAATTGCTATTTCAGCGCGACCTCGACCACCTTGGGTTGCAGCGTGCGCAGGATGTCGTGCGGATGCAGGCCGACCAGGAAGCCGCGCTTGCCGCCGTTGATGTAGATCAGCGCCAGGTCGAGGATGGTCTTTTCGATATGCACCGGCATCGCCTTCTTGGTGCCGAACGGGCTGGTGCCGCCGACCAGGAAGCCGGTGTGGCGGTTGGCGACTTCCGGCTTGCAGGGTTCGATCTTCTTGCAGCCGATCTGGCGAGCGAGTTCCTTGGTCGATACCTTGCAGTCGCCGTGCATCAGCACGATCAGCGGCTTGGCGTTCTCGTCCTCGAAGACCAGCGTCTTGACCACGGCGTGTTCGTCGACATTCAGCTCGCGGGCCGACACCTTGGTGCCGCCATGTTCTTCGTAGGCGTAGAGATGCGGCGAGAAGGGCACCTTGTGGGCCTTGAGGAACTTGGTGGCCTGGGTTTCGGGGGCGTGTTCGGGTTTGCTCATGGGCGGCGGGCGAAATTGCGGATTTTATCCGCCGGCGGCCTTTTTGGCGTCGTCGGTCAGGCGCAGCAGCAGGCAGAAGCAGCCGAAGACCATGCCGCCGATACCGGCCTGCAGCAGGGTCAGCATCTCGAAACCGATGATGCCGTAGACGCCCGCCAGGCGGGCCAGGCCGCTGGCCAGGCAGATGAAGAAGCCGACGAAGCCGGCAATGCGGCCGAGCGGGAGCAGCAGTTGGTTCATGGTTTGGTCCTTTTCTGGGGTGCGATGGCCAATGATAGGCGCAAGTGAATGATCCTTGAAACCTCAGTTGACCGCTTATCCATCGATGGCTAGCCGTATGAGCACAGGCCTTTGTGCCTTTGAGACATTTCACCCGTTGGGTGGCAGCGCTACGCGGCCGCTGGCACGCCTGGTTGGGCGTCCGGCTTTGTCGCTCCTCCTTGCAGGCATGAGCCTGCCGCGTCGTCGCTTCGCGCCGGCCATCCCACCCAGACGCACCAGCAGCCGCGTCCAACTGAGGTTTCAAGGATGATCGTGGAATGCGCCGCTCAACCGCGCGGGTGGTGTATGGCGTGCAGGCTCTTCAGACGTTCGCGGGCGACGTGGGTGTAGATCTGGGTGGTCGAGATGTCGGCGTGGCCGAGCAGCAACTGGACGACGCGCAGGTCGGCGCCATGGTTGAGCAGGTGGGTGGCGAAGGCGTGGCGCAGCACGTGCGGCGACAGTTTTTCCGGTGCGATGCCGGCCAGCTTGGCGTAGCGCTTGACCAGCTGCCAGAAGGCCTGGCGGGTCATCGCGCCGCCACGCGCGGTGACGAACAGGTCGTCGCTCTGCTGGCCGCCAAGGATCTCGGCCCGCGCTTCGTCGAGGTAGCGCTGTATCCATTCGATGGCCAGCTGGCCGAGCGGCACCAGGCGCTCCTTGCTGCCTTTGCCGAGGGCGCGCAGGACGCCGTCGGCGAGGCTGACTTCGTGCAGGCGCAGGCCGACCAGCTCGGAAACGCGCAGGCCGGTGGCGTAGATCGTTTCGAGCATGGCGCGGTCGCGCCGGCCGAGCGGGGTATCGAGGTCGGGGGCGGCGAGCAGGGCTTCGACCTGTTTTTCCGACATCACCTTGGGCAGTCTCGACGGCTGGCTGGGGTTGGCCAGCTTCAGCGTCGGGTCCGTGACGATACGGCCACGCCCGATCTGCCAACGGTAGAAGCGGCGCAGTGTCGCCAGGTAGCGGGCCTGCGAGGTGGCCTTGGTCTGCCGCGCCAGGTGGGCGATGAAGGTGGTCAGCGTTTCTTCGCGCACATCGAGCAGCGCTTCATGGGCGTGATTGGCCAGCCACAGCGCCAGGCGGCCGAGATCGGAGCGATAGCTGCTCAGCGTCGCCTTGGCCAGGCCGTCTTCCAGCCACAGGGCGTCGCAGAAGTTGTCGATCTCGGCGAGATCAGCTGGGGAGGCTGCCTTCATGCGTCAGCAGCCAGCGTTTGATGTCGAGCAGGAACCCGCCGCGTTCGCGGGCGAAGCCGCCGAGTTTCTTGTCACCGCCGCCGCCGGTGGCGACGACGCGATGGCAGGGGATGACCAGCGGGTAGGGATTGGCGCCGCAGGCCTGGCCGACAGCGCGTGGGGCGTTCTTGAGGTTTTTCGCCAGTTGGCCGTAGGTGTGCGTCTGGCCGGTCGGAATGGCTGAAATCTGCTCCCAGACCCGGCGCTGGAAGGTGGTGCCGGCCGGGCGCAGCGGCAGGCCGAAGACGAAATTGGGGTCGGCCAGGTAGGCGTGCAACTGGCGTGCTGCCTCGGCGGCCAGCGGCGTTGTCGGGGCCTGTTCCGGGCGCGGCTCGATGAAGTCGATGGCGGTGATTTCATCGTCGCTGCAGCGGATGCCAAGGGCGAATCCCGGCGCGGCGACGACGGCCTGGTAGTTGTTTTCGCTCATGTTGGCCTCCACGGAGTGAATGCTACGGTCGGCCGGAAAAAAGGCCAAAATCAAAAAAAGCCGGCGCACGGCCGGCTTCCGATGGCGGTCGCTCAGGCCCGGACGTGACCGTCGCCGAGCACCACCCATTTCTGGCTGGTCAGCCCTTCCAGACCGACCGGGCCGCGGGCGTGGATCTTGTCGGTCGAGATGCCGATCTCGGCACCCAGGCCGTACTCGAAGCCGTCGGCGAAGCGCGTCGAGGCGTTGATCATGACCGATGCCGAATCGACTTCGCGCATGAAGCGCATCGCCTTCGGATGGTTGTCGGTAACGATGGCCTCGCTGTGGTGCGACGAGTAGTGGTTGATGTGGGCGATCGCCTCGTCGATGCCGGCGACCACCTTGACCGAGATGATCGGCGCCAGGTACTCGGTGTAGTAATCCTCTTCGGTCGCCGGGACGGCTTCCTTGACGATGGCACAGGTCTCGGCGCAACCGCGGATCTCGACGCCCTTGCCGGTCAACATGGCGGCGACCGGCGGCAGCAGCGTGGCGGCGATCGCGCGGTCGACCAACAGCGATTCGGCGGTGTTGCAGGTGCCGTAGCGCTGGGTCTTGGCGTTCTCGACGATCTTCAGCGCCTTGGCCGGATCGGCTTCCGTTTCCAAATAGACGTGGCAGTTGCCGTCCAGGTGCTGGATCATCGGCACCCGCGATTCGGCCAGCAGGCGGGCGATCAGGCCTTTGCCGCCGCGCGGCACGATGACGTCGACGAATTCGCGCATGGTGATCAGTTCGCCGACCGCGGCGCGGTCGGTGGTGTCGATGACCTGCACTGATTCGGCCGGCAGGCCGGCGGCCTTCAGGCCTTCCTGGACCAGCGCGGCGATGGCGCGGTTGGAGCGGATCGCTTCCGATCCGCCGCGCAGGATCGCCGCATTGCCCGACTTCAGGCACAGGGCGGCCGCATCGGCGGTGACGTTCGGACGGGCTTCGTAGATGATGCCGATGACGCCGAGCGGCACGCGCATCTTGCCGACCTGGATGCCGGACGGGCGGAACTTGATGTCGGTCATCTCACCGATCGGATCGGCCAGCGCGGCAACCTGCTCGACGCCTTCAGCCATGCTTTCGACCCCTTTGGGCGACAGCGTCAGGCGGTCGATCATCGCGCTTTCGAGGCCGGCGGCGCGGGCCGCGGCGAGGTCTTCCTGGTTGGCGGCGACCAGCGCCGCGCTGTCGCGGCGGATGGCGGCGGCGATGTGCAGCAGTGCGGCGTTCTTCTCGGCGGTCGTCGCCCCGGCCAGCCGGCGTGAAGCGGCGCGAGCCTGGCGGCCGACGGTCTGCATGTATTCCTTGATGTCCATGATGTTTTTCGTGCGGGCAAAGAGTGATTATAGCCAGACAAATTACAGGGAACTTCCGGAAGCGGGTAAACTCTTATCCGCAACGACAACATGGCTTTCCATCGAGGATCAGATGGCCGAAAAACTAATATTGCCGACCGAGGTCAAGGTCTGCGCCACGTGCAGCTTCTGGGATGGCGAACGTCAGGTGGACGCCGACATGAAGCTGGTGGTGGTTTCCGAACATTGCGAGGGTGAGTGCCTGGTGCAGGAAACATCCAAACCGGGCTTGCACGACGTCCGCCAGGAGTGCGCGTGTCTGTGGGAAGACCTTGAGCCGGATGCGCCGGTCGATGACCAGGCTGCCGACGACAAGGCGGCCTAACTTTTTGCCGCGGTGAGGCGCAGGCCGAGCCGCAGGAATTCTTCCCAGATATTGCCCTGGCCGATGCCCTTGGCCAGCCGGTCGATCTTGCCGGCGTGCTGCAACGCCGCTTCCAGGCTTGCCGTCGTCAGACGCTGCAGCGCCTTCTTGACCGGCGCTGCGCGCGGCCCCCAGACTTTTGCGTCCTTGAGCAGCATATCCACCGGCTTGCCGGCATCGATGCCGGCGCGGATGATGGTCAGCGCCCGGATTTCCTCGCTCATCGCCCACAACACCAACGGCGGTGCCTCGCCTTCCTGCATCAGGCCGTCCAGCGTCCGGGTCAGGCGGCCAACATCGCCGGCCAGCAGCGCCTCGCGCAGGCTGTCGATGTCGTAGCGGGCGACATTGAGCACGGCGTCGCGGATTTGCGTCAGCGACAATTGCCCGGCCGGGTAGAGCAGGCCGAGTTTCTGGATTTCCTGGTGGGCGGCCAGCAGGTTGCCTTCGACCCGTTCGGCGATGAACTTCAGGCTCTCCAGATCGGCGCTCTGCTGCTGCCGGCGCAGCCGCCCGGCGATCCAGCCCGGCAGCTCGGCCAGCGGCGGCGCCATCAGCTTGATCGCGACGCCGGCATTGACCAGCGCGGTGAACCAGACGGCTTTCTCCTCGCGCCAGTCGAGTTCGGGCAGGGTGATCAGCAGCAGGTTGTCCATCGACAGGTTCTGGCACCACTGCTGCAGCGCCGCGCTGCCTTCCTTGCCCGGCTTGCCGGTCGGGATGCGCAGGTCGATCAGTTTCTTGTCGCCGAACAAGGACATGTTGCCGCCGGCCGCCAGTAGCTGGCCCCAGTCGAACTGCGGCAGCACGGTCAGCACTTCGCGCTCGCTGTAGCCCTGCTGGCGCGACTTGGCGCGAATGGCGTCGGCCGCTTCGATGACCAGCAGCGGGTCGTCGCCATACAGCACGTAGAGCGGACGCAGTTCGCGTTCGAGGTGCGCCGCGAGCTGTTCGCCCTTGAGCAGCATTATTCGCTGTCTTCCTGGTCGGGATTCTTCGGCTTGATGATGCTCAGCCGGCGCATGATCTGGTTGACCAGGTCATTGGTCATGTCGCGCCAGAGCAGGTCTTCTTCCTGGTTCTTGGCCAGGATGTTCGAGTCGTCGTAGGTGACGTCGCGGGTCAGGGTGACCTCGTTGGGCGCCACCAGCACCTGCCCCTTCTGGTTAACGACGCGGAAGGTGTAGCTCAGTTGCAGGCGATATTCGCGGACGCGGCCCAGCGTGTTGACGCTAAGAATGCTCTTCTGGCGGCTGTTGGTCAGTTGCTGGAAGATCGCCTCGGCCGATTCGGCGTCGTCGACGACCTGCGTGCTGCCGCTGGAGCGGATGTAGCGCCGCAGCCAGATATTGACGTCGGCGGTTTCCGGCAACGAGATGTACATCGTCTGGTAGGGCAGCTTGCTGCTGCCCGCGCCGCGCAGATGGAAGCCGCAGCCGGCGAGGGCGGCGGCGAGAATCAGGGCGAGCAGCGGGCGCAACAGCGGCATGTTTGACCTCTTAAGCGACGATGTTGACCAGGCGGCCGGGGACGACGATGACCTTCTTGGCCGGCCGGCCTTCCATGAACTTGACGGCGTCCTCGCAGGCCAGCGCGGCGGCTTCGATGCTTGCCTTGTCGGCTTCGGCGGCGACGCGAATCGACCCGCGCAGCTTGCCGTTGACCTGGACCATCAGCTCGATCTCGTCCTGCTTTAGCGCGGCCGGGTCGGCCTTCGGGAAGGCGGCGAGGCCAGCATCGGCGCCCGGCTTCAGCTCGGCGTAGAGCGCCTGGCCGATGTGCGGGACGATGGGGAAGAGCAGCAGGGCGATGCTTTCCAGGGTTTCCTGGGCCAGCGCGCGGCCGGCGGCATCCTTCAGGTCGGCCTTGTCGAAGGCGTTCAACAGTTCCATGACCGCGGCGATGGCGGTGTTGAACTGCTTGCGGCGGCCGTAGTCGTCGGCGACCTTGCCCATGGTCTGGTGCAGCTTGCGGCGCAGGTCGGCCTGGGCGGAACTGAGACCGTCGTTGCTCGTGCAGGCGGCAACCAGCCCGGCCTGGACGTGGTCGTAGGTGGTCTTCCACAGGCGGCGCAGGAAGCGGAAGGCGCCTTCGACGCCGGCGTCCGACCATTCCAGCGACTGGTCGGGCGGCGAGGCGAACATGATGAACAGGCGGGCTGTGTCGGCGCCGTACTGGTCGATCAGCGCCTGCGGATCGACGCCGTTGTTCTTCGACTTCGACATCTTCTCGGTGCCGCCGATGACCACCGGCTGGCCGTCGGCGCGCAGCGTGGCGCCGGTCGGGCGGCCGCGCTCGTCGGTGACGACATCGACGTCGGCCGGGTTGATCCACTGCTTCTTGCCGCCGTCGAGATCGCGGTAGAAGGTCGGGGCGACGACCATGCCCTGGGTCAGCAGGTTGGCGAAGGGTTCGCCGAGATCGCCGATCAGGCCGACGTCGCGCATCAGCTTGGTGAAGAAGCGCGAATAGAGCAGGTGCAGGATGGCGTGTTCGATGCCGCCGATGTACTGGTCAATGCCGCCCTTGCACCAGTACTGGACGCGCTCGTCGACCATGGCAGTGGCGTTGTCCGGGCAGGCGTAGCGCAGGAAGTACCAGGACGACTCGAAGAAAGTGTCCATGGTGTCGGTTTCGCGCTTGGCGTGGCCGCCGCACTTCGGACAGGTGGTTTCGTAGAACTCGGGCATCCGGGCCAGCGGCGAGCCGGCGCCGGTGATCTCGACGTTCTCGGGCAGGACGACCGGCAACTGGTCGTCGGGCACCGGCACGTCGCCGCAGGTCGGGCAGTGGATGATCGGGATCGGGCAGCCCCAGTAGCGCTGGCGGGAAATGCCCCAGTCGCGCAGGCGGAACTGCACCTTCTTGTCGCCGATGTTTTTGGCGGCCAGATCGGCGGCGATGGCGTCGACGGCGGCTTCATAGGCCAGGCCGTCGTACTTGCCGGAGTTGACGCAGACGCCCTTGGTCTTGTCGCCGTACCACTCCTGCCAACCGTCGAGGCTGAAGGTTTCGCCGTCGGCGGCGATGACCTGCTTGATCGGCAGATCGTACTTCTTGGCGAAGGCGAAGTCGCGCTCGTCGTGGGCCGGCACGGCCATCACGGCGCCGTCGCCGTAGCTCATCAGCACATAGTTGCCGACCCAGACTTCGACCTGTTCGCCGGTCAGCGGGTGGGTCACGTAGATGCCGGTCGGCAGGCCCTTCTTTTCCATCGTCGCGATGTCGGCCTCGGCGACGCCACCCTTCTTGCATTCCTCGATGAAGGCGGCAAGTTCCGGGTTGTTGGCGGCGGCCTTGGTGGCCAGCGGGTGTTCGGCGGCGACGGCGACGAAGGTGACGCCCATGATGGTGTCGGCGCGGGTGGTGAACACCCACAGCTTTTCGTCGGCGTTATCCGCCAGCGGGAAGGCGAAACGCACGCCGGTGCTCTTGCCGATCCAGTTCTTCTGCATCAGGCGGACCTGCTCCGGCCAGCCTTGCAGGTTGTCGAGTTCGGACAGCAGTTCCTCGGCGTAGGCGGTGATCTTCATGTAATACATGGGGATCTCGCGCTTTTCGATCAGCGCGCCGGAACGCCAGCCGCGGCCGTCGATGACCTGCTCGTTGGCGAGCACAGTGTGATCGACCGGGTCCCAGTTGACGGTGCCGAGCTTCTTGTAGACCAGGCCCTTTTCGTAGAGGCGGGTGAACAGCCACTGCTCCCAGCGGTAGTACTCGGGCGTGCAGGTCGCCAGTTCGCGGCTCCAGTCGATGGCGAAACCGAGCGACTTCAACTGCTTCTTCATGTACTCGATGTTCGAGTAGGTCCACGCGGCCGGCGGCACGTTGTTTTGCAGCGCGGCATTCTCGGCCGGCATGCCGAAGGCGTCCCAGCCCATCGGCTGCATGACGTTGTAGCCCTGCATCTTGTGGAAACGGCTCAATACGTCGCCGATCGTGTAGTTGCGCACGTGGCCCATGTGCAGCTTGCCGGACGGGTAAGGGAACATCGACAGGCAGTAGTACTTGGGCTTGGTCGTATCTTCGACGGCGCGGGCGGCGCCGGTCAGGTCCCAGTGTTGCTGGGCGGCGCGCTCGATGTCGGCCGGGGAGTATTTGTCCTGCATGGGCATGGCGGAATTCTTTGCTGAAAATCGGGGATTAACCCGGAATTATACCGGGTTGGGTGGGGGGCTTTGGCGGTTGCTTTTGTGCCTTTTCTGGGGCTGTGTTTTCCGCGCTTGAGGCGCGTCTCACTTTCTTTTGCTTCGCCAAAAGAAAGTAAGCAAAGAAAAGGCGACCCTGGGTCGGCGCCGGGCTGCGCCCGGTCCCCTGTGCTACTCGAAAGGCCGGGCGGCTGCGGAACTCGGGCCTGCGGCCCTCAAACAGTCCTCGCCGACTGCCCCCGGCCTTCCTGCGTTGCTCGGCGCCTCTCAAGGGGCCCGGTAAACCATCCGGCTCGATGGTCGTTTCGGTTTTTCAATATTGGGCATTTTTTCGGCCTGACCGTAGCATTCCGGACAACTGTCCCAGTCCGGACGCCTTTGGGTCCCCCTGAGAGGCGCTGAGCAACGCAGCCGCTGGCGGAAAAAGGGCGAGGACTGTTTGAGGGCCGAAGGCCCGAGTTCCGCAGCCCCCGCCAGCGGCGAGTAGCGCAAGGGACCGGCGAAGCCGGCGCCGACCCGGGGGTCGCCTTTTCTTTGGCTACTTTCTTTTGGCGAAGCAAAAGAAAGTACGCCCGCCCTCAAGGCGGAAAGCACGGCCTCAGAAAAGCTAAACCGACCTCAGTCAGCGCCCTCTTCCCGCGCCAACTTCCGCCGCATCCGGCTAGTCCCCCAAGCCACCAACCCGGCAATCACCGGAATCGAAACCGCCGTGATCACATCGGTATTCAGGTGATGCAAGTCCTTGGTCCCCTTGGCCAGGTACTGCACCAGCTGCGACCCGTAGTAGGTCAGCACGACCACCGACAGTCCCTCGACCGTCTCCTGCAGGCGCAGTTGCAGCCGGGCGCGGCTGTTCATCTGGCCGAGCAGTTCCTGGTTCTGGCGTTCGAGTTCGATGTCGACACGGGTGCGCAGCAATTGCGAGTTGCGGGCGACGCGGGCGGAGAGTTCTTCCTGGCGGCGGCTGATCGCTTCGCAGGTGTTCATCGCCGGCAGCAGGCGGCGCTGCATGAATTCGTAGAAGGTCGGCAGGCCGGAGATGCGCGTCTCGCGCAGTTCCTCGATGCGCTGCATGACCAGCCCGTGATAGGCGCGCGAGGCGCCGAAGCGGAAGGTGGTGCGGGCGACCGAGTGTTCGACTTCGGCGGCCAGCGTGGACAGGGTGCCGAGGACTTCGCGTTCGTCGGTCGGCGACTTGGCCTGGCCGATGCGGTCCATCATGTCGGCCAGCTGCTTTTCGCCGATGAACAGCCATTTGCCGACTTCCTTGGCGACCGGCAGGCCGAGCAGGGACATCATCCGGTAGGTCTCGATTTCGCACAGACGCTGCACGGTGCGGCCGGTCTGGCGCTGGGTCATGCCCTCGTTGAGGACGAGGAAGCGCGAGAAACCGTTGTCGATCTTGAAGTCGGTGAAGATCCAGGCAGTGTCGTCGGCGACCCGGGCGGCGACCATCGTCCGGCCGTTCGGGGTCAGGCTGGCGAGTACCGATTCCGGGCTGATTTCGGTGGTCGAGCGCAGTTCGACGTGGGTGGCGACGATCAGCTTGCCGGGAATGCCGGCAATCCACTCGGGCAGCACGGCGTCGAAGGCGGTGACGTCGGGGTGCAGTTCCTCGCCGCTGGCCAGCGGGCGGAAGAAGGTGTAGCAGGAAAACTCGGTGTGCAGCTCCCAGCGCATGCGGAAGGCGCCGGTGTCGATCATCAGGTGCGAGTCCGAGCTTTCGATCGAATTGCAGACGTGGCCCTGGCACAGCTTGCTCAGGTTGTCGCGGGCGGCCGCGGCCTTTTCGGCGCTGTGCTTGAAGACCAGGTGCGAGACGAGCATCGCCCCGACCAGCGGCACCGGCGGCCGGGCGTGGAATTCGTTGTTCAGGCGCTGGCGGAGCGGGTGCTCTTCCAGTTCGGCAAGCGTCAGGCGAGGATGCATGGTGGTCGCTTCAGAGGATTGGTGCGGTGCAGCAGATTGTAGCGCACCGAATTACGATGTCGAACGGGCAGCGAGGTAGCGCCCGAATTCCTGGTCCAGCCCGGGGGCTGCCTGTTCGAGCAGGAACTGGCGGAAGCGCTGGCCGGCCGGCAGCAGGCGCTTGCTGTTCATGTGCACGACGTACCAGGTGCGCTCGATCGGCGTGCCGATGACGTCCAGCACGCTGACTTCGGCGGTCTTCAGTTCGAGCGGCAGGGTATGCAGCGAAATCAGCGCGATGCCCATGCCGGCCATCACCGCCTGCTTGATCGTCTCGTTGCTGCCCATGCTGATCGTGCGGGCCGGCGTGAACAGGTGGTTCTTGAACATTTCCTCGGCGACGCGGCGCGAGCCGGAGCCTTCTTCGCGGAGCAGGAAGGTTTCGCGGCGCAGTTCGTGCATGTCGAAGCGGCGGGCCTCGCGCAGCGGGTGGTCGGCCGGGCCGATCAGCACGTAGGGGTGGCTCGCCATCGGCTCGGCGTGGGCGTCGATCTCGACCGGGATGCGGCCCATCACGGCGAGGTCGATGGCGTTGTCCTGCAATTTCTGGAGCAGGCTTTCGCGGTTGCCGACCGAGAACTGCACCTCGATGCCGGGGTGCGCCTGCGAGAACTGGGCGAGCAGGCGGGGCATGAAGTACTTGGCGGTGCTGACCAGGCCGACCGACAACTGGCCGGCTTCGGCGCCGAGCAGGCCTTGCAGGTTGGCCTCGGCATCCTTGATCTCGCCGAGCACGCGCAGCGCGTGGTGCATCAGCAGGTCGCCGGCATCGGTCAGCGCGACGCCGCGGCCCATGCGCTCGAATAGCGGCAGGCCGACGTTGTCTTCGAGCTGCTTCAACTGCATCGAGACGGCCGGCGGCGTCAGGTGCAGTTCCTCGGCGGCGCGGGCGTAGCTGAGGTGGCGGGCGGCGACGACGAAGATCTGCAGCTGGCGGAGGGTCAGGGTGCGGATAAAGTTCATGGGTGGCTTTTGTTTTGGCTTGGGGTGGTAAGGGTTAGTTTATTGCTTTTTGTGCCTTTTCTGGGCTTGTGTTTTCCGTGCTGGCGGGCATTGGGTTTGCTGAACTGTGGCTTTCCGCGCTTGAGGCGCGGCTTACTTTCTTTTGCTTCGCCAAAAGAAAGTAAGCAAAGAAAAGGCGACCCTGGGTCGGCGCCCCCTTCGGGGGTTCCCTGCGCTACTCGGCAGGCCGGGCGGCTGCGGAACTCGGGGCTGCGCCCCTCAAACAGTCCTCGCCGACTGCCCCCGGCCTTCCTGCGTTGCTCGGCGCCTCTCAAGGGGCCCGGAAAAACATCCGTGCTGGACGGTCGTTTCGGTTTTTCAAATTTGGGCATTTTTTCCGGCCGACCGTAGCATTTGTGCCGGACAGTCCTCTTAACTCGGACGCCTTTCGGGTCCCCCTGAGAGGCGCTGAGCAACGCAGGCGGGCCGGGGGCTTTCGGCTGGCGGTGTTTGAGCCGCAGGCGAGTTTAGCCAGCCGCCCGGCCCACCGAGTAGCGCAAGGGACCGGCGAAGCCGGCGCCGACCCGGGGGTCGCCTTTTCTTTGCTTACTTTCTTTTGGCGAAGCAAAAGAAAGTGAGACGCCCTCAAGGCGGAAAGCACGGCCTCAGAAAAGCCCCCAACCGCCTCAAGCGCAGAACCCAAAAACCCTCACGCCGCCAACCGCAACCTCTGCCTCCACCCCGGATAAATCTTGTCCGCATCCTGCGGAAACGACTCAAACGCCCGGGCAAACTCGTAGTGGTCACGCGCCCAATCCACCGGATCAGCCCCCGCCTTCCAGCAGTCGTAAGCCTGGCGCAATGAGCGAGCCCCGGCCGCCGGCGAGTCGATATGCCCGTAAGCTCCGCCACCCGCCGTGTTGACCACATTCCCATGCCCGAGGTTGTCGAAAAAGCCTGGCAGGCGCAGGGCGTTCATGCCGCCGGAGATGATCGGTGTCGTCGGCTTCATGCCGTACCACTCCTGGTGATAGACCGGGCCGGTGTAGCTGTCGCGCTCGATGATGTAGGCACAGGCGCGGTCGTCCTTTTCGCCTTCCATCTTGCCGTAGCCCATGGTGCCGACGTGGATGCCGGAGGCGCCCTGCAGGCGGCTCATCTTGGCCAGCACGTAGGCAGTGTAGCCGCGCTTGGAGGACGGCGAGGTGACGGCACCGTGGCCGGCGCGGTGGTAGTGCAGGTACTGGTTCGGGTATTGCCGGCGGGCGGTGGTGATCATGCCCGGGCCGCCGACGTAGCCGTCGACCAGGAAGGCCAGCTTGTCGGCGTCAGGACCGAAGGCTTGCAGCGCGAAGTCGGCGCGGGCGCACATTTCGTAATGGTCGTCGGCCGAGATGTTCATCGAGAACAGCTTGGCTTCGCCGGTCTCGTCCATCGCCCGCTTCATCGCGTCATAGACCAGAGGGATGGTCTTCTTCAACGGCGCGAAGGTCTGGTTGCCCTGGGGTTCGTCGTTCTTGATGAAATCGCCGCCCAGCCAGAATTCGTAGGCGGCACGGGCGAAGGGTTCGGGGCGCAGGCCGAGCTTGGGCTTGATGATGGTGCCGGCGATGTAGCCGCCGTCCTTGACCGGCCGGCCGAGGATGCGCCAGAGGTCGGAAATGTCCTTGCTCGGGCCATCGAACAGTTCGATGGCGCGGCGCGGCACGTAGAAGTCGATCATCTTGGCGTTCTCGATGTCGCCCATGCCCTGGTTGTTGCCGATGGTCAGCGTCAGGAACGAAACCATCATCATCCGGCCGTCGGTGATGTTCCGGTCGAACAGGTCGAGCGGGTAGGCGATCCGCATGTCCTCGTTGGCCGGATCGATGTGATAGACCAGCGCATCGACGCCCTTGGTGAAGTCGTCGGTGGTGCACACCTCGACATTGGTGCCGGTGGAGGACTCGGCGGCGAAGTGAGCGGCCGCTTCGAGATAGCCGTGGCCGGCTTTGGGTTTCATCTTGTAGGCGCACAGGATGTGCTGGCCGCCGGCGATCAGGTCGGCTTCCTTGAGGCTGAGGTCGGCGTAACGGTTTGACTGGTCCATCGTCTTGTCTCCTGGGGGTTGGTCGTCGGGATGGCTTTGATGGACTGAATGGTAGGAAGGTCTATTGATAAATAAAAGTCACGTATTTTTATTCGATTGTTCAGTGTTAATTGATGTATTGGCGACCTGAGCTCGCTTGTGAGCTTTCTCACGGACGTTAATCGGGGTAGCGGATACCATCCACCCAACAGAATTCAGGGAAAGCGCTCAGTCATGTCGCTCGCAATCAAGGTCAAGATCGCCAACGGGACGTGGTTCCTGCTGGCCGACGGCATCCACGCGCGAGCCGGCGTGGTGGACAGCTGGATCGAGATGGCCAAGGACCTTTATCCGGGCAGCGAGATCCGGATCGTCGAAGAAAAAAACCTGCCGCCAAAGCCCGAGGACGTCACGCGTCACTGAGCCTCGTTTGGGGGCGCGCTACTGCCGCTCGCTATATGTCGGCAGGGTGATACGGAAGGCCATGGCCCCCAGGCGCAGGGCGAGGACGACGCCCATGCCCGCCCACGCCGCGCCAACCGGCGAAACCCCCAGTTCCTGCAGGCCGATCAGCGCCAGCGCGCCGGCCCAGGCCGCCGAGGCATACAGCTCGCCGCGCACGAAAACCAGCGGCACTTCATTGCACAACACATCGCGCAGCACGCCGCCGACCACGCCGGTCGTCACCCCAAGCAGGCTGGCGACCAGCCAGGGGGCGTGCCATTGCAGGGCGATCTGCGTGCCGGCGATGGTGAACAGCGCAAGGCCAACGGCGTCGGGAATCAGGAACAGGCGCTGCGGCAGCTTCAGGCCGCGCACCGCAAAAAATACCGCCAGCGCGGTGGCCAACGAAACCAGCAGATACGTCTGGTCGGCAATCCAGAACACCGTGCGGTCGAGCAGCACATCGCGCACCGTGCCGCCGCCCAGCGCCGTGGCGCAGCCGACCATCACGGCGCCGACCAGATCCATCTGCTTGCGCCCGGCATCGAGCACGCCGGTCAGCGCATTGACCGCGACGGCCACCAGGCCGATCCAGTAGAGCAGGTTTTCCATGGGGCGAGCGAAGAAAGCGGGAGCGGCAAGTGTAGCCCTTTGCGCCGCGCGCCGCCTGCCGGGCGCCTTACTGCGCCGCCGGGCTTTCGGTCTTGTCGATTTCCGTCAGCGTCAGATAGCCATCCTGGGTGTTGACCACCTTGTAGATGGCGTCGGGCTTGGCCTGGGCTTTCTTCAGGACCGCCTGCCACTCGACCTCGGCCGAGCGCAGACCGTCGATTTTCTTGTGCAGCGAGGTCACGCTGTCCGCCAGGTCGGTCTTCAACTCCTCGTTGAACTGCTCGACCTTCTTGGCCGTCGGGTTCATCACGATCAGCACCGTGTTGGCCAAGGTCAGCACCAGCGCGACGGCGACCAGGATCAGCGTCAACTTCTCGGATCGCCCCTTGGCCGGTTGTTCTGGGGTGTCCTTGCTTTCTTTTTCGCTCACGGTCTCTCTCCCGGTGAATGGTGTCATCAGCCATTACGGCCGAAGTGGCCGTGAACTTGAGCGATGCGTGGTGGCGAGGTGGGCTGGAATGCTACGGTCGGCCGGAAATTTCGGCCGAAATTGAAATTGCTCAGGGGCCTACAGTGTCGTCGGGGAGCTGGAGGGAAAACGTGGTCTGTCCCCTGTTGTTCGCTGACCTCTTTGGTTTTTTGTCTATTAGGCAACTTGTTATTGGTATGTGCCATTTCGCTGAACTCGGGCTGTAAACCGAATTTCTTCGCCCATATGGCTAACTGCAACAAGTTTATGCATTGTGTGCCCGCAGCAGCTATCAACTTCCTCGAGCTTTCCGGTTTCAGCAGTGACATAGCAGCCGTTACTTATTACGCGGTCAACAACAGTTACCCTTGTGTTCTCTCCCACATAGACGACTTCCCTCTTGTAGCCGGGAAGGCCTCGAAATGGCTTCGTGCCTTTCAGTTCTTTACCGGGAGAAGCCTTCAGTGACACAATTTTTCCTTGGATTCGAATCATTGCAGGCGCAGTTTCTCGAAACACAATGTGTTTTGCGTAAATGCAAAGATCATCGCCAGATGCGCCATCAATCGGACAGTGAAAGTTCTCTGCGGCTTTCACCGAGTGTGGCAGGATGAGCAACAGCGTGGAAAGTAGAAATACGAGAAGACGGTTCATTTGTTGCCTAACGTAGTGGACTGCATTATTGCCGCATATCCTGGATGACACGGCGCCCCGGAGGCTTGGGCAATACAGGCTCCTGATAGATTCTTGGCGATATTTACGAGAATAGATGGCGGTCATGCGCTGCGCGGTCGAATGGTGTAAGGATTGTGCCAGTCCAACTACCAAGTGTCATGCGGCGCTTTTGCCTGCGGCTGTTTTGGAGCAGTTTGCCAAAACGAGCTCCTGGCCGACAGCCCTGTTCAAGCGCCGCCGCAATACCGCCGCAAGCTGTTCAGCCCAATATCGGCCAGATCGTCCACCACGCAGAGGGCGCCGCTGAAATCCTGCCCGGCGGTATAGGCGTTGCGGGTGACCAGGCAGCGCAGGCCGGCGCCCTGGGCGGCGCGCAGGCCATTTTCGGAATCTTCGATGGCCAGGCAGGCGCTGGCCGGCAGGCCGAGGCGGTCGAGTACCCAGGTGTAGATGTCGGGGGCCGGTTTCTTGGCCGGGACGATGTCGCCGGCGCCGATCACTTCGAACCAGCCGGGGGCATCCTGGCCGAGCGTGGCGCGGAGCAGGGCGTCGACGTTTTCCGGCGAGGTGGTCGTGGCGATGGCCAGCCGCAGGCCCTGCCGGCGCGCTTCGGCTATCAGGCTGGCGATGCCGGGGCGTAGCGGCAGGCCGCCCTGTTCGACCAGCCGGACGTAGTGCGCCGTTTTGGCGGCATGCAGTTTCCTGACCAGATCGTCGAAATCGTCGCGGGCCGCGACGTCCGCCGCGTGTTGCCCGGCGTAGTGGCGCATCCGCTCCTTGCCGCCGGTGATGGCGAGCAGCCGGCCGTACAGGGTCTCGTCCCAATGCCAGTCCAGGCCGTGCTCGGCGAAGGCGGCGTTGAAGGCGGGGCGGTGGCCGTCGCGCTCGGTGTCGGCCAGCGTGCCGTCCACATCGAAGATCAGGGCTTGCAGTGTGCTCATGGCCGCCGACGATACCGGGCGCGCGCGATCACGCCCAGTCAGGATTTCTGAAGGTGGGGTTAAGGGGCTGGTTAATAAACGATCGCTTACTGTGTGCGTAAGAAAATCTGACTGTTACTTAATTAACAAGTCACTTATCTTGGCCACCAATGCGGTAACACAAGAATGATTGGAGACACCATGCAATTCGGCCGTACCACCCTCTCGAAATTCGTCATCGAAAACACCCGCGCCAGCCATGGCGAACTCGGCGCCTTGCTGATCGACGTCGCCGCCGCCGTCAAGACCATCTCGGCGATGGTTGCCAAGGGCGCGCTGGGCGGCAACCATGGCGCACTGGACAGCACCAATATCCAGGGCGAGGTGCAGAAGAAACTCGACGTGCTGACCAACGAAGCCATCCTGCGCCACTGCGAGTGGGGCGGCCAACTGGCCGGCATGGCTTCCGAGGAGATGGACGAACCCTACCCGATCCCCGCCGAGTACCCGCGCGGCCGCTACGTGCTGATCTTCGATCCGCTCGACGGTTCGTCGAACAGCGACGTCAATGTCTCGGTCGGCACCATTTTCTCGATCTTCACCCGGCTGGCGGCCGGCGATGCCGAGGCGGCCGACTACCTGCGCCCGGGCTGCGAACAGGTCGCTGCCGGCTACGCCATCTACGGCCCGTCGACGATGATGGTGCTGACGCTGGGCAACGGCACGCATGGCTTCACGCTGGATCGCGAGAGCGGCAACTTCATCCTGACCCACGCCAATATCCGGGTGCCGGAAGATACCCGCGAGTTCGCCATCAACACCTCCAACGAGCGCTTCTGGGAGCCGCCGGTGCAGCGCTACGTGGCCGAGTGCAAGGCCGGCAAGTCCGGCGTGCGCGGCGTCGATTTCAACACCCGCTGGATCGCCTCGATGGTGGCCGAAGTGCATCGCATCCTGATTCGCGGCGGCATCTTCATGTACCCGAAGGACAGCAAGGACCCGAGCAAGCCCGGGCGGCTGCGCCTGATGTATGAGGCCAACCCGATGGCGATGCTGATCGAGCAGGCCGGCGGTGCGGCGACCACCGGCCGCCAGCGCATCCTCGACGTGGCGCCGGACACCCTGCACCAGCGCGTGCCGGTGATCCTCGGCTCGAAGAACGAGGTCGAGCGCCTGGAGCGCTACCACCACGAATACGACACCGGCGCCGACCGCCCCTTCGTCTCGCCGCTGTTCTCGGAACGCTCCCTGTTCCGCGACGAATCGCGCGTCTGAATTCAAGTAAAGGGAGAAAACCATGTCCGTCAAACACCCCATCATCGCCATCACCGGCTCGTCCGGCGCCGGCACCAGCACGGTGATGCAGAGCTTCCAGCACATCTTCCGCCGCGAAAAGCTCAACGCACAGATCGTGGAGGGCGATTCCTTCCATCGCTATGACCGCCTTGCCATGCGTGCCCAGATGAAGGAACAGGAAGCGCTCGGCAACCTCAATTTCAGCCACTTCGGCCCGGAGGCCAACCTGCTCGCCGAACTGGAGGCGTTGTTCGTCAGCTACGGCCAGAACGGCGGCGGCCAGGTCCGCAAATACCTGCACGATGCCGGCGAGGCCGAGCCGTGGGGCCAGGAACCGGGCACCTTCACACCCTGGCAGGACATCCCGGCCGACACCGACCTGATGTTCTACGAAGGCCTGCACGGCGCCTGGGCCGGCAACGGCATCGACATCGCCAAACAGGTCGACCTCTGCGTCGGCGTCGTGCCGATCATCAACCTGGAGTGGATCCAGAAGCTGCACCGCGACCAACGGATGCGCGGCTACTCGCAGGAAGCGGTGGTCGACACCATCCTGCGCCGGATGCCGGATTACGTGAATCACCTGTGCCCGCAATTCGGCCGCACCCACGTCAATTTCCAGCGCGTGCCCATCGTCGATACCTCCAACCCCTTCATCGCCCGCGACATCCCGAGCGCCGACGAAAGCATGGTGGTGATCCGCTTCGCCAACCCCAAGGGCATCGATTTCGAATACCTGCTGACCATCCTGCACGGCAGCATGCTGACCCGCCCGAACACGCTGGTCGTCCCCGGCGGCAAGATGGGACTGGCCATGCAGATGATCTTCACGCCGATGGTCCTGCGCCTGATGGACCACAAGCGTCGCGCCTGATTCTGATTTGGAGAGAGACATGGATCGCAACCCGACCGAAACCACCTTCCGCCGCGAACTGGCCAATGCCGTCCGCTTCCTGGCTATCGACGCCGTCGACAAGGCCAAGTCCGGCCACCCCGGCGCCCCGATGGGCATGGCCGACATCGCCGAGGTGCTGTGGCGCGACCACCTGAAACACAACCCGGCCAACCCGAAATGGCCGGACCGCGACCGCTTCGTGCTGTCCAACGGCCACGGCTCGATGCTGCTCTACGCGCTGCTGCACCTCAGCGGCTACGACCTGACCCTCGACGACCTGAAGAACTTCCGCCAGTTCGGCAGCCGCACCGCCGGTCATCCGGAAGTCGGCCACACGCCGGGCGTCGAGACGACCACCGGGCCGCTCGGCCAGGGTCTGTCCAACGCGGTTGGCATGGCGCTGGCCGAGAAGCTGCTGGCCCAGCGCTACAACCGGCCGGGCTGCGCCGTGGTCGACCACCGGACCTGGGTCTTCCTCGGCGACGGCTGCCTGATGGAAGGCATCAGCCACGAAGCCTGCTCGCTGGCCGGCGTCTGGGGCCTGGACAAGCTGACCTGCTTCTACGACGACAACGGCATTTCCATCGATGGCCATGTCGAAGGCTGGTTCCGCGACGACACCCCGGCCCGCTTCCGCGCCTACGGCTGGCACGTCGTCGGGCCGATCGACGGCCACGACTCGTCGGCCGTCGCCGCCGCCATCGCCGAGGCCAAGGCGGAGAGCGCCAAGCCGACGCTGATCGTCTGTCGCACCCAGATCGGCTGGGGTTCGCCGCACAAGGCTGGTTCGCACGACGTGCATGGCGCACCGCTCGGCGCCGAGGAAACGGCCGCTACCCGTGCCGCGCTCGGCTGGCCGTACGCGCCGTTCGAAGTGCCGATCAGCCTGCGTGCCGCCTGGGACGGCCGCCCGGCAGGGGCCGACGCCGAAGCCGCCTGGCTGGCCAACTTCGCCAGCTACCGTGCCCAGTACCCGGCGCTGGCCGCCGAGTTCCTGCGCACCCAATGCTACGGTGAGCCGGAAAATTGGCTCGAAATCAAAAACGAACTGCTCGCCATGGCGGCGCGCAAGGACAGCCCCGTCGCCACCCGCAAGTCCTCGCAGAACTGCCTCGACCTGCTGGTCGACCGCGTGCCGGAACTGCTCGGCGGCTCGGCCGACCTGACCGGCTCCAACCTGACCGCCGGCAAGGGCAGCGTCGCCCTGCACGAGGCCGGCGAACGCCTGCCCAACTACATTTCCTACGGCGTCCGCGAATTCGGCATGACCGCGATCATGAACGGCATCGCGCTGCACGGCGGGCTGATTCCCTACGGCGGCACCTTCGCGGTGTTCTCCGACTACGCCCGCAACGCGATCCGGATGAGCGCCCTGATGAAGCAGCGCGTCATCCACGTGCTGACCCACGATTCGATTGGCCTGGGCGAGGACGGCCCGACCCACCAGCCGGTCGAGCACGCCAGCAGCCTGCGCATCATTCCCGGCCTCGATGTCTGGCGACCCTGCGACGAGCTGGAAACCGCCGTTGCCTGGATTTCGGCGCTCGAGCGCCTCGATGGACCTTCCGCCCTGCTCCTGTCGCGGCAGAACCTGCCGCAATACGGCGGCGCGACTAGCCGGGCGGAAGGTGCCTGCCGTGGCGGCTACGTGCTGGCCGAGGCCGACGGCCCGCTGCAGGCGGTGATCATCGCCACCGGTTCGGAGGTCGCGCTGGCCATGCAGGCACGGGCCGACCTGCAGGCCCAGGGCGTTGCCGTGCGCGTCGTCTCGATGCCCTGCACGCGGCGCTTCAACGGCCAGCCGGCGAGCTGGAAAAATGCCGTGCTGCCGCCGGATATCGTCCGTATCGCCGTCGAAGCCGGGCAGACCGACTTCTGGCACCGCTACGTCGGCCTCGATGGCGAAGTGCTCGGTATCGACGAGTTCGGCGCCTCGGCCCCGGCCCCGGTGCTCTACGAACACTACGGCCTGACCCCGGCCCGGCTGGTGCAGAGCGTCTTGAACGCCATCGTCCGCGCAGGCGGTGCCGACGGCGACTTCTGATGCCCAGACCGCCCGCCGCCTAGCCGCGCCAAACCCCCATTTCAGCCGTGCCGAGCACCCGCCAACGCGGGTGCAAGGGGGCGGCTTGCCCAGGAATTCACAATCCACAGGAGACAGCACCATGCCCATACGGGTAGCCATCAACGGCTTCGGCCGGATCGGGCGCATGGCCTTCCGCGCCATCGCCCGCGAAAAGGAGTTCGCCGACCTCGAAGTGGTCGCCATCAACGATCTGCTCGACCCCGATTACCTCGCCTACATGCTCAAGTACGACTCGGTGCATGGCAATTTCGACGGCCGCGTCGAGGTCGACGGCAGCGACCTGCTGGTCGACGGCCGGCGCATCCGCCTGAGCGCCGAGCGCCATCCCGAGCAGTTGAAGTGGAGCGAAGTGCGGGCCGACGTGGTGATCGAGGCGACCGGCCATTTCCTGAACCACGACGGCTGCAGCAAGCATCTCCACGCCGGCGCCCGCAAGGTCGTCCAGTCGGCACCGGCCCGGGATTCGACGCCGATGTTCGTCTACGGCGTCAATCACGACCGCTATGCCGGCGAGGAAATCGTCTCGGCCGCCTCATGCACGACCAACGGCCTCGCCCCGGTGGCCAAGGTGCTGCACGACAAGTTCGGCATCAAGCGCGGCCTGATGAGCACGGTGCATGCCGCCACTGCGACGCAAAAGACCGTCGACGGTCCGTCCGGCAAGGACTGGCGGGGCGGGCGCGGTATCCTGGAGAACATCATCCCGTCCTCGACCGGCGCCGCCCAGGCGGTCGGCAAGGTGATCCCGGCGCTGAACAAGAAGCTGACCGGCATGGCCTTCCGGGTGCCGACCTCGGATGTCTCGGTGGTCGACCTGACCGTCGAACTGGAACAGGCCGCCAGCTACGACGACATCTGTGCTGCGATGCGCGCCGCGTCCGAGTCCGGCCCGCTCAAGGGCGTGCTCGGCTATACCGGCGACAGCGTCGTGTCGACCGACTTCCGCGGCTGCCGGATGCCGTCGATCTTCGATGCCGGCGCCGGTATCGCGCTCGACCCGACCTTCGTAAAGGTCGTCGCCTGGTACGACAACGAGTACGGCTATACCTGCAACCTGCTGCGCCTCGTGCGCCATATTTCGCATTAAGGAGGCAACATGGCCCTCATTTCCCTGCGCCAACTGCTCGACCACGCCGCCGAGCACAGCTACGGTCTACCCGCCTTCAACGTCAATAACCTGGAGCAGATCCAGGCCATCATGCAGGCTGCCGAAGCCTGCGATAGCCCGGTCATCCTGCAGGCCTCGGCCGGTGCCCGCAAATACGCCGGCGAGCCTTTCCTCCGCAAACTGGTCGAAGCCGCCATCGAGCAATACCCGGATATCCCGGTCTGCCTGCACCAGGATCACGGCACCTCGCCGGCCGTCTGCCAGCAGTCGATGCGCAGCGGTTTTTCCAGCGTGATGATGGATGGTTCGCTCGGCCCCGACGGCAAGACGCCGGCCAGCTACGCCTACAACGTCCTGGTCACCGGCAAGGTGGTCGAGATGGCCCACGCCATCGGCGTTTCGGTCGAAGGCGAACTGGGCTGCCTCGGCTCGCTGGAAACCGGCGAGGCGGGCGAGGAAGACGGCATCGGCGCCGCCGGCAAGCTCGACCACGCGCAACTGCTGACCGACCCCGGCGAGGCCGCCGACTTCGTCGCCCGGACCGGCGTCGATGCGCTGGCCATCGCCATCGGCACCAGCCACGGCGCCTACAAGTTCACCCGGCCGCCGACCGGCGAAATCCTCGCCATCGACCGCATCAAGGCCATCCACGCCCGCATCCCGAACACCCATCTGGTCATGCACGGCTCATCGAGTGTGCCGCAGGAATGGCTGGCGACGATCCGCCAGTACGGCGGCGCGATCAAGGAAACCTACGGCGTGCCGGTCGAGGAGATTGTCGAAGGCATCCGCCACGGCGTGCGCAAGGTCAATATCGACACCGACATCCGCCTCGCCATGACCGGCGCCATGCGCAAGGCGATGGCCGAAAAGCCGGAGGAATTTGATCCGCGCGCCTTCCTGAAAGCGGCGGTGGCGGCGGCGCGCGACCTCTGCCGCCAGCGCTTCGAAGCCTTCGGCAGCGCCGGCCAGGCGGCCCGGATCAAGCCGATCGGGCTGGAGAAAATGGCCGCCGGCTACCGCTGATCAACGAGTTTTTTCTGCGCCACTTCCTTGTGGTTTCCGGCCCCGAAGTCTGGGGCCGCTTTTTTTGGAGATCGCCATGAAAAGCCCCGATTTCGTCATCGCCCCGAGCATCCTGTCCGCCAATTTCGCCAGGTTGGGTGAGGAGGTCAGCAACGTCATTGCTGCTGGCGCCGACTGGATTCACTTCGACGTGATGGACAACCATTATGTTCCCAACCTGACCATTGGCCCACTGGTTTGCGAAGCAATCCGGCCGTGCACCAGCGCCCCGATCGACGTGCACCTGATGGTCAAGCCGGTCGACCGGATCATCCCCGACTTCATCAAGGCCGGCGCCAATATCATCACCTTCCATCCGGAAGCCTCGGAACACGTTGACCGCAGCCTGTCCCTGATCCGGGATGGCGGCTGCCAGAGCGGCCTGGTCTTCAACCCGGCGACGCCGCTCGACTACATGGACTACGTGCTCGACAAGATCGACGTCGTGCTGCTGATGAGCGTCAACCCCGGCTTCGGCGGCCAGAAATTCATTCCCGGTACCTTGGCCAAGGCGAAGCAGGCACGCGCCAAGCTGGATGCCTACGAGCGCGAAACCGGCCGCCGCATCCGACTGGAAATCGATGGTGGCGTGAACACCGCCAACATCGCCGAAATCCCCCGCGCCGGCGTCGATGCCTTCGTTGCCGGCTCGGCTGTCTATGGTGCCGGCAAGGACAGCGACCCGCATCGATACGACTCGATCATCGGCGCATTGCGCGGCGAACTGGCGCAAGTCTGATGCAGTTCGAATCCGTCACCTTCGACCTCGACGGCACGCTGCTCGACACCGTGCCCGATCTCTACGAGGCTGCCCGCCGCACGCTGGCCGAACTCGGCCTGCCGCCGCGCAGCGAGGATGAAATCCGCAACTTCGTCGGCCAGGGCGTCGTTGTCCTGGTCAGCCGCTGCCTGCACGGCGTGGCGCCGAGCGACGAGGCGACACTGGCCGCCGCCGTCGCGGTCTTTCAGCGCCACTATGCAGCGGTCAATGGGCAACAGAGCCGACTGTTCGCAGGCGTCCGCAGTGGGCTGGAGGCATGGCGCGCCACTGGCCTGCCGCTCGCCGTGGTCACCAACAAACCGGCCGCCTTCACGTTGCCACTTCTCGAAGCGACCGGCCTGGCGCCGTATTTCCCCGTCGTCGTCTCCGGCGACAGCACGCCGTACCGCAAGCCGCACCCGGCGCCGCTCTGGCATGCCTGCGACCAGATGGGCACCGACCCTGCGGCCAACCTGCATATTGGTGACTCCCGCCACGACATCGAAACCGCCCGCAACGCCGGTTGCACGGTGTTCTGCGTGCCCTACGGCTACAACGAAGGCGAGGCGGTCAGGGGCGAAGACTGCGATGCGCTGGTCGGGAATCTGGAAAGCGCACTGCTGCGAGCCGGGGAGCTTGCAATGAATCGCTGAATGGCAGGAGCGGAGGCCATGCGGAAGTGGCCGGCACGCCTTGGCCGGCCACGGTCACTCAGTCACGCCATTTCCATTTCAGCTTCAGTTCGCCGCTCTTGAAGGACTGGAAGGCGCTCTGGTAGTAGGCGATGGCTTCGTCGCGCAGTTTTTCGTCGGCGGCGCTGGCGGTGGCGTCGCCCTTGGCGTCGATCGAGAAATAGTCCACCCGCTTCTTGGGGCCGAGGACGACCAGGCGATTGTTCTTCAGGTAGCCCAGTTCCTGGTAGTTGCTGATGAAGGCCCGTTCGGTGCCGTGCAGGGGTTGTTCGAACAGCGATTCGCCATAGAAGTGGTCGTCGCCGACAAGGCCCAGGACGTCGAGTATGGTCGGCGGGATGTCGATCTGGCTGGCCAGGCGGTTGTTCTGGCCGGGCGGCAACATGTCCGGGGCGTAGAAGATCAGCGGGATGTGGTAGCCAGGTACCGGCAGCTTGGTCTTGCCGGCCGCCGAAGCGCAATGGTCGGCGACGATGATGAAGACGGTGTCTTTGAACCATGCGTGCTTGCGGGCCTCGTCGATGAAATGCCCGATCGCGTAATCGGTGTATTTGACGGCACCATCGCGGCCGCCGGGGGAGGGGATGTCGATCCGTCCCGAGGGGTAGGTGTAGGGACGATGGTTGCTGGTCGTCATGATCTGGGCGAGGAAACGCTTGCCGGACTGGTGGCTCTTGTCGAGTTCGGTCAGCGCGTTGTCGAACAGGTATTCGTCGGCAACGCCCCAGACGTTGGCGAAACCGATCGACTTTTTCGGGAAATCGGTGCGGTCGATTACCCGGTAGTCGTTGCCGGCAAAATAGGCGTTCATGTTGTCGAAATAACCGTAGCCGCCGTAGAGGAAGAAGGTTTCGAAGCCATGCTGGCGCAGGATCTGGCCGACGGTCGCCAGGTGGTCGTTGTTCGGACGGCGGACGATAGCCTGGCCGGGAATCGGCGGGGTGCCGAGCGTCAGGGCCTCCAGGCCGCGCACGGTGCGCGTGCCGGTGGCGTACAGGCGGGTGAAACTGAGGCCCTGGCTGGCCAGTTCGTCGAGACGCGGCGTCAGGCCTTCCGTGTTGCCGAAGCTGCCGAGGTACTTGGCGGAAAGACTCTCCACCGAAATCAGCACGACGTTTTGGGGAGGGCGCTTGAAGGGCAGGCGCTTGGGGTCGAAGGCCTCTTCTGCTTCCTCGTTGGGATCGGGCGCCAGGGCGACGGACAAGCGGGCGCGCTCGGAGCCCAGATCAAGCAGGATCTGGTTGGCGCGCTCGGCTGGCATCGTCGCGTAGAAGCGTGCGTAATCGAGTTCATTGCGGCGGAAGGCCGAGGCAAAGGTCATCAGGCCGTTGCCGACCAACTCATTGGCGTAGGCATTCTCCGAAAACTGCATTTGATCGACGTCGGCCAGTTGCCAGGAGAGCAGCGGGAAGACGAAGGCCAGCGCGGCACAGGACAGGCGCTGGCGCCAGCCGGTGACGGTGCTCTGGCTGGCGGCGAGGAAACGGCGGCATCCCCAGGTGATCGCCAGGGCGATCAGGGCGACGCCCGAAATCAGCGCGCCGACCGGGTAGGACTCGCGGATATTGCCGATTACCTCGTGGGTGTAGATCAGGTAGTCGACAGCAATGAAATTGAAGCGGGTGGAAAACTCTTCCCAGAAGGTCGCTTCGGACAGCGCGCCAAAAAGCAGCGCAAAGCTGACCAGGAAAAACACGCCCAGTCGCAGTCCGCGCTGCCAGCGAGTGGCTTGCCATCGACTTGGCCAGACGGCCAGCACCAGCAAGGCGGGCGCCAGCAACCAGGCGGCTACCGCCAGATCGAAGCCGAGGCCGCGCACGAAGATTTCCGGCCACAGGCTTGGCGGCACGGCATCGACGCCGCTGCGCAGGGTCAGTCCCAGGCGGGTCACGAAGGCGATGCCCAGGAACAGGAACAAATAGGGCAGCAGGGGGATTTTGAAGGAGGGGCGGCGCATGGGTTCGTCCGTCGGCAGAGTAGTCTGTTGGGGGAGCGTTGCCGGTCACGACCCAAGGGGGCGTGCCGACATTTTCGGTGGCTCGCATTCTAAGCTGCCGAACGGGCGGTGGGATTAATGTTTGCTTAAAAGATCATCGGCGCACCCTGCCGGGATTCGCGTGGGGGCCAATGCTACGGTCAGCCCCCAAAAACGGCCAAATTTGAAAAAATTTGCCGGACGAACAACCTCTCCGTGCCGGGCAGATACGCCTCGTGCCCGGCGCCGACTTCGACCGCCGGGCTACGGCTGACTGCGGCCCCGTTCAGTGATGATGGTGCCGGTGTCCGTGGCGATACCCGCCGCGGCGTGGGCCGTAATCGTAGTCGTAAACGTAGGGCCGGTAGCCGTAGGCCGGGACGACATAGGGCGACGGCAGGTAAACCCGTGGCGGCGGTGGGGCATAAACGACCGGGGGCGGCGCGTAGTAGGCCGGCGGTGGCGCGACATAGACCGGGTAACCCAGATTGATGCTCAGGCCGACGCGCGGTTCGTGGGCGTAGGCGCCGGATACCAGTCCGGCGGCAAGGATTGCGCCGAACAGAACGTTGCGCATGGTTTTCATCGTTGATCTCCTTTGACGACAGGGCAGCTTCCAGAATTGGCCCTTCCAGAATATGAACGCGCGAAGCGGCTGAAGGTTTCGCCCGCTAACAATTGGAAACAACTGCGTTGTCAGGGGGCGAGCAGGGGCGCCAGCACCTGCTCGGTGGCGGGCGGCGTGTCGCCCTGCTGGGCCAGCCAGACGAAACGGCCGGCCGGTGCGCCGGCGGTGGCGGTTTGGGCGGCGGCGATTTCGGTGCGGTCGTTGACCAGCACGACGACGCGCTTCAGGCCGGGGGCGGTGGACAGGGTTTCCAGTTCGTACAGGCAGCCCTTGTTGGCGGCGACGAAGTTGCGCAGGTCCATCAGCACCACGTCGCTGCTGCGCAGCAGTTCGGCCAGCGCCAGTTGCCAGGTCGTGTCGTGGCAATAGCACTCGTTGACCCGGTAGCGGCCCTCGGCGTCGGGCTGCAGTTCGAAGGCGGCCAGCCGGCGCGTCACGTCTTCCGGCCGGCGGATGAAGCGCTCGCCGAGCTTGCCGTCGAGGAAGGCGAAAATGTCGTCGGGGTCGATGGTGTGCGACAGCACGTCGGTGCCGGCGATCAGCACGGTGTTGCCGCTCAGGCGCCAGCGGTCGATGACGCGGTCGAACAGGTCCTGGACGTTGGCGTCCTGCTGGAAGACGCGCAGCACGAGCAGGGTCGGTGGCCGGCCGGCCTGGTTTTGCGCCACCAAGGCTCGCATCAGCCAGGCGCCGGGCGGAATCCACAGCAGGGGCAGGAAATCGAGCAGGGCGCCCCAGCCCTGGCTGGCGATGGCGCCGAGTGCCGGGCCGGTCAGCGCGATGACCCAGACGGCGGTGAACAGGTAGAACAGTTCGGAAATCTGCCGCCGGGCGTAGGCGCCGGCGATCCAGCGGCCGAGCGCCTTGGCCGGCCACCAGGCGAGCAGCCACGGCGCCAGTGCGAACAGCGCGATGCCGGCAATCGGCGGCAGCCAGCCGACCAGCCAGTAGATCAAGGGGCTTTGCCGCTCGACCAGCAGGTTGAGCAGGTCGACGCCGGCCTGCGAGGCCCAACACAGCACGATGAAGACCGGCGCCAGCCACGGCCCCACCGCTCGCGTCGCGCCACCCAGGCAGAGCGCGGTGACGACGATCAGCGGCAGGCCGATGTCGAAGCTCATCCAGAACAGGATCTGGGTGAAACTGACGTTCTCGTTGACCCGCCAGCTGAGCAGCGCGATGGCGGCGACGAACCAGAGCAGCAGCGTGCCGACCAGCCGGCGGCGGCGCCAGCGGTCGATCACGGCGATCACCGGGACGACCGGCCAGGCGTAGGCGGCGCCCAGCGTCAGCACCGTCTTCCAGGTGATCGGACCGTCGGCCATGATCTGCATCTGCAATGTGCGGGACAGTGCGATCACCAGGGTCAGGCCGATGAAGGCGCCGACCAGCCGGTGTCGGGCGCGCCGGTTGTCGTCCAGACTGAGCGGCTGCGGCGGATTGTCCGCTGCCGCCGGCAAAGCTGTGGCCGGGACCAATGCTACGGTAACCGGCAAATTTAGCGGCATTTTCATCAGCGCCTGCATCGTCGCCCGGTAGCGGCTGGCGACGAGCAGGGCGGCGATGACCGACAGGAAAGTGGCCAGGATCAGCAGGGTGGCGATCTTGCCGGAGAGCATTTCCTGTCGCTCAGACCATGGCCGTCAGGCCGTTCACATAGACTAGCCGGCCGCTGCCTGGGTCGCGCACGTAGCTCAGGCACTGCCGGCGGTTGGCGCCGGTGCCGGGGGCCTTCAGCGAAATGTGCACCCAGCCGGAGTTCGGGCCCTTGGCCGGGTCGTAGCACTCGCAGATGATCTGGTCGAAATCGGGCAGGTTGTCGCGCGCCCAGGCGGCCAGTTCCAGCGTCGGCTTGGCGACGATCTCGATGTCGCAGGCTTCGCCCCGGGCGTGCTGGCTGGTCGTCAGCCAGGTGGACGGCTTGTTCTTCAGCGCCCGTTCCAGGTTCTGGCTGCGATAGACGCTGTTCGGCGAGAACGATCCGAAGGCCGCGCGGACGGGTTGCAGTACCTGGCGGGCCAGGTGGATCGCGGCATGCAGTTCCTGCAGCGAGGCGAAGCTGTTGTCGATGCCCAGCCGGTCGGCCAGATCGGAGCGCGTCAGCTCATAGGCGCGGAAATTGGGCGCGATCAACGCCCGCGGCGGCAGGTCGAAGGGAATCTGCTCAACCGGCGTCTGCGAATAATCCGGCGCCGCGTCGCGCGGGCTGGCCGAGCGGGCAGTGGCGCGCTGGCGCGGAGCGGCTTGCGGGGCGGCGGCTTTGGCTTTGGGCGGGCGCGGGCTCATGACAGGTTCTCCTGGATCTGTTCGAGGATGCGCCGGTTGGCCTTGTCATCTGGTACCCAGAGCTCATGCAGGAAGGCGATGTGCTCGGCCACTGACGACACCTCGCGCGGGCTGGCGCCGCGGGCGATGGCGTTGCGGTAGGCGGCAAGGACGGCCATGGCCGGTGCCGGCGACGCTTCCGTGCCGCGCTTGTGCAGCGCTGGCGCCTGCGACAGCAGTCGGACCAGTTGCAGGTCGGCCAGGCTGGCGCTGTCCCAGAAATTCGGCTCGCTTTCGTTGCGCCGGGACAGTTCGCACACCATCGCCTCCAGTTCGCGTTGCTGCCCGGCGCCATCGCCCGCCGCCTTGCCCTCGCCGCGCTGGGCAGCGAGCAGGCTGGCGGCCAGCCAGTTGGTGAAGGCGTAGGCATCGGGGCGGCGCTCGTGGGCCAGGCGGTAATGCTGCGCCATGTTGACCAGCGCCTCGGTTCGCCGCGGGCCTTCCTTCTCGACCAGCGCCAGTCGCTTGTAGGCGCCGCCGAGCAGGCTGAAGCGCTCGACGGTAGGGGCGCGCCGGCACAGCATGTCGAGGTCGAGGATGGCCGATTCGATGCACTCGATCTGCGCCTGCCGCGTCTGTTCGCGAACCTTGGCCGTCTGGCGGGCGGCCTGCTGCCAGACTTCGGCGGCATGGCGGACGCGGAAATTGGCGTACTGCTCGATGACGCGCATCGTGCAGTCGCCGCGGTCGGCGGTCAGCGAGGCTTCCAGGCAGGCGATGGCCTCCGGCCAGTTGCGCGCTTCGCCCCAGGTCAGCCCGAGCGCCGCCTGGACATCGCCGCGGGCCAGCCAGCGGTTCTTCTGGCTGGCCGGAATGCGGGCCAGCCGGGCCTCGATCTGTTCGCCGGCCTCGCCCCGGGCGCCGGCCCGCAGGTCGGCCGCGAGGTTCTCGAACTCGACGACCAGTTCGTGGGCGGTGGCGAATGGCGTCTGCTTGCGCTGCGGCGCCGCGCCGTCGCGATGGAAGCGGAAATCCGGGTCGCCGTAGCACTGGTAGGCGCCCCAGGTATTGACGTCTGGGAAGCGCAGCCAGACATCCTCGCGGGCGACGCGCACCGCTTCGCCGAAGGTTTCGCCGGCCAGCATGCCGCGATAGAAGGTCGCCGCGAAGGCCTGCCCGGCCCGGTCGTCGACCGCCCAGCCGGCGGCGACCACGGCGCGCACGCCCATGCGGACGAATTCCTCGCCGAGATTGGCGGCCAGGCCGAGGCGGTCGAGTTCGCGCCGGCCGTCGACGCGGCCGAGGTGGCAGCAGTTGATGAAGACGAGGTCGGGCACGAAGCGCATCTGCGCGATGTCGCCCGGGGTCAGCAGGCTGTCGGGGCCGATCACCATGCCGGAAACCGGCTTGCCGCCCGCCATCGGGTACTCATGCACGCCATGGCCGGCGAGGTGCAGGATGCGCCAGCTGTCCTTGTGCAGCGCTTCGAGGATGGGCGTTGCCGACTGGTCGATGCAGTCGGTCACCGCATAGCCCTCGGCGCCCAGCTGCTCGGCGACCAGTTGCGCCTCGTCACGGGCGCCGGGCAGGTCGCTGAAGTCCGGGCTGTCCTGGAGGTCCGGGTTGCCGATGACCAGCGCAGTATTGGCCAGGCTGTGCGCCGGCCGCTGGCGGAACTCGGCGGTGCGGAACTGGCGGACGAAGCCGGCCGCCACCGAGGGCGGGCGCTCGCCGACCGCCCAGCGGTTTTCGAGCAGTTCCCAGGGGTAGCGGGCCGACTGGCTGTCCACGATGACGACCAGATTGCCCTGCTGCGGCGACAGTTCGCGCAGGCGCAGCGGCAGCAGCATTTCGTACAGCGTCTTGGCCGCTTCGGAGTTCTGGCCGGTGTCGCGGCTGGCGATCTGGACGAAGGCATCGGCCAGCGCCAGTTGGCCGGTGGCCAGCGTTTCCTCGGCGCGGGCGCGGTCGGTCGGGAACAGGAAGCGCAGGCGGTCGTCCTGGCGGATGATTTCGAGACGCTGGTACCACTCGTTCGGCGTGTCGAAGCGGACGCGGCGACGGCCGGCCTGGGCCGTCTCGACGCAGGCGGCCGGCCAGACGATGGACGGGGCGAGCTGCTCGTTCTGCAGGATGCGGCCCAGCGCCTCGGCCGCCGAAATGGCGACGTCCTCGTAGAGTTCGAGCAGTTCGAGGCGGTCGATCAGCACCCGGCTGTCTAGCGCCTGCTCGACCAGCGCCTGGTTGGTGGCGATCACGGCGCGCAGCAGGGCTTCCAGGGAATCGCCGACCGGCAGGCCGCCGGCGCCGGTGCCGACGAGCAGGCAGGTGACCGCCGCCGAGCGCGGCCGGCCTTCCTCGCCAAAACGGGCGTCGGGCCAGTAGGCGACCTTCAGCGCGAAGTCGAGCAGCGCGGCGCGGGCCGATGATTCGAGCAGGCCGGGGCTGAGCGCGCCGATCTGGCCGAGCCCGACGACGATGGCACCCATCGGCTTGGCGGTTGGCGAATCGTTGAGGAAAACGGTGTGGCTACCGAGCGGTCCCGGGTAGATGCCGAGATCGAGGCGGCGCGTCAGGTGGCCGCAGAGCTGGCGGTCGAGCACCGCTTCGGCGCTGACCACGGTGTCGCCCTGGTAGTGGCCGACCAGCACCGGATGGCGGGCGTAGGTCAGGTTGCCGTGGCGGATGCTGATTTCGATCGGCGGCGACTGCCTTTCCTTTTCGGCCATTTCCGGCCGTTGCCCGGAGAAGCTGAGGCTGGCGATGTCTTCCGGCGTCGGCATGCCATCGGTCGGCGGTGCCATGGGCAGCACGAAGCGCTCCTCGCCGGCAGCGGCGCGGCTGCGCGCCGGTGGCGAGGCGGGCAGCAGGCTGGTCTGGCCATTGACCAGGATGTCGAGATAGCCGGGGAAAGCCTTGGGCTGGGCGCACAGCATGTCGTGCGCGGTATCGGCGACGTACCACACCGGCACGCCGGGCAGGCGGCCGGAATCCCAGGCCACCGTGCCGTCGCCCTCGGCGGTGGCGACGAACTCAATGCGCTTGAGGTCGGGGCGGTACTGCACTTCGCCGTCGACCAGCTGGTAGTCGATCACGGTGGCCGGCTGGCAACCGGCGACATAGGTCATGTAGCGCGGATCGGGCGGCGCCTCGCGGAGGAATTTCCAGGTCGCCGCAGCTTCCTGCAGGTCGGCGGCCTGGGCGGTATCCCAGCCGGCGCCGGTTTCCTCGCGCAGGGTCTGCCAGCGTGTCAGGTCGGCGAAGTCGGGATCGTCCGGCGCGAAGGGCAGCAATTCGAGCAGCCCGGTATAGCGGGAGACGAGCTTGATGATGTCGTCGGTGTTCTGGGTGACGTCGAGCAGCGACAGCTTGGACTGGGTCGGATTGAAACCGGTCAGCCAGCGCACCGCCTCGTAGGAGCCGAGATTGGGCGTGCCGAGCATCAGGAAGCGGCTGTTTGGCAGGCGGGTGATGCGCTTCCACAGCGCCGAGCCGGCGCCGCCGTCGGCGATCATCGAGCGGACGACGAGGCCGCCCATCGAATGGGCGACCAGGCGCAGCGGCTGGCCGGAACGCTCGGCCTGGCTGACCAGCGGTTCGAGGGTGACGGCCAGCCGGGCGGCGGCCTTGCGCACCGAATGGCGCCAGTCGTAGGGGAAGACTTCAACCTGGTGGCTGCGCGCCAGGAATTCGACCAGCGGGCCGTAGAACTGGTCGACCAGGCCGACCGGCGTGATGCTCTCGCGGCCCATGGCGATCTTCTTCAGGCCGCCCTTGAGCAGCGACCAGTAGTTCAGCCAGATTTCGTCGTCGCCGGCCTGCAGTTGGCTGCCCATGGTGCCGGGCAGCACGACGGCGATCGGCCGCGGCTTGTTGCCGTCGCGACTGCGCGCCACGGCCGCCGCACAACGCGCACCGGTATAGGGTTTGGCGGCGATCGGCTGGAAGCCGGCGCTGTCACCGTCGGCGCGGGTCAGGCCGGCGCGCAGCCAGCGCACGCTCTGCTCGTTGGTGAAGTAGCGGAAATGATTGACCTTGGCCCCGTCGTCCTGGCGGAAACGGGCGCCGCCGGCCGGGCGCGGCAGGCCGCCGCTCATCGAGGCGGTATCGACGACGAGGTCGTGTTCGTTCTTGTAGAACCAGTCGGTGGCCAGCACCTTCAAGGTGTTCCACAGGCCGTCGCCGGATTCGATGTCGCCGGCGATCACCGACAGGTCGGCCGTGCTGACCAGTTCCGGCGTGCCGTTGAGCAGCCGGGTCAGCGCCGAGCCGGGGACCATCGCCTCGACGCCGGGCAGGGTGCGCGGGTCGGTGCGCTCCTTGACCACCGCCAGCAGGAAGTCGAGGCCGCCGGAGAACAGGCCGACGCCGGTGGCGGCGGTGGCGACGTAGTCGAGCACCGACAGCCAGCGGTCGAGGCGACCGGAGGCCAGCGTCGTGCCGCGGGCCGGACAGGCGACGCGGACGAAGCGGGGGACCTTCAGCTTCTTGCGGGCGAGGACATCGACCAGTTCGAGCAGGCGCTTGCGGTCGGCGTCGTAGGCCGCGTCGCGCGCCTTCTTCTCGGCGTCGGACAGCGGCATCAGGCCGAGCTGCGGCGCCAGCGTGCGGTCGGCGGCGAACAGCGTCTTGACGTGTCCGGCGGTCAGCGTGGCGGCCAGGTCGGCGCAGCCGGACAGCGCCATTACTTCGCCGACCAGCCCGCCGCGCGAATGGCTGACCAGGTGGATTTCGGCGCCGTCCGGCAGGCGTTTGGCCAGGGCCAGCGCATTGTCGATCGGGCTTTCGGTCAGGGTCCGGTGTTCGAGGCCGAAGACGCGCTTGCCGTAGGTCGGCAGCAAGGCCTGGCGCAGGCGGGCGCCTTCGGCATTGCCGGCATCCCACAGCTTGCCGAAGCTGCCTTCGGTGGACGAGGCGGTGCCGTGCAGGAAGATCAGGAGCGGGCCGGCGTCGGCCGGCAGCTTTTCGGCGTCCGGGACGGCGCTCAGGCTGAATTCGCCGGCCAGGTCGAGGCGATAGAGCCCCGGCGGGTGCTTGCCGAGCTGCTTTTCTTCCAGCACCTTGCCCAGCTTGGCAGCCGATTTCTCGGCGACATCGACGCCGAAGAAGTCGAGCACGCGGATGGCCAGGCCGACCGCGCCGCGCTGGGCATTGGTGGCCCGCTTCGGGGCCAGGCGACTGAATTCCCAGGCGCCGTTGCCGTCGCGCGCCGGCGGCGTGCCGTATTCGCGGGAGAGGTCGTCGACCCGGCTCCACAGCACGAAGCCGTTGTCGAGTTCGACGCGGACGACGGTGTCGCCGCCGACCTCGATGTCCTCGGCGGCGCCGTCACGGGCGCTGCCGGGGTGCAGGCGGAACAGGGCTTGCGATCCGCCTGTTGCGCGCGGGGCGCTATCGTCGCGGACGCCGCGAATCTTGTAGAGGCGCTGGCTCATGGGCTTTTCTCCGTGACGTGAATGAGGGGCTTATTCGAAGATCTTGCCCTTGCGTGCGGTGGCGCTGCCGACGATCTGCGGCGACTGCGGGTAGCTGGCCGACGGCAGGTACTTGGCGATGGCCTTGTGCCAGTCGGCGTAGCTGGCGCCGGGCTTCATGCCCTTCAGCGCCTTGAGCGCGTAATAGGTGAAGGCGCCGTTGAAGCGGCCGGCGATCCGCGCGTCGTAGCTGAAGTTGTTGGGGCCTTCCTTGCAGCCGGAGATCAGCAGGTCGCCGAGCTTGTTGGAGTAGGCGCCGAAGAAGGGCGAGGTGCCGGCGGCGCCGACCATGGTGGTCGCCGTCTTGCCGGCGCGGTTCTTCGGCAGCAGCTTTTCCGGCAGCCAGTTGCCCATCGGCATGAAGCGCGGCCGCGTCGTTGCATCTTTCTCGGCCTTGGCGGCGCGGGTCACGGTGCCGGAGTGGCAACTGTCGGAGAGCAGCACGATGCGCACGCCGGCCTTGCGGCTCAGGAACAGGTTGCGGATCTCGTCGTCGGTCAGCGCCTCGCCACGGGTCTGCAGGTCGTAGGGGCAGAGCGCCTCGTCGAGCCCGTCGGCCTCGTCGCCGTCGGTGTCCGGCTGGTAGGTGCCGTGGCCGGAGAAGGTGATGACCAGCGTGTCGCCCTTGGCGCCCTTGCCGATCAGGTCGCCCATCGCCTTGACCATCGCGGCCTTGGTCGCCTGGTCGTCGAGCAGGGTGGCGACCTTGAAGCCGCGCGCGCCCAATTCGGCCGCCCAGTCGTTGGCGTCATTGACGCAGCCCTGCAGGTCCATGTGGGTGCCGGGGTAGTTGTTGATGCCGATGCAAAGCGCTTTCTTGGCCATGGTCTTGTCTCCTGGAGGCGCTCGACCGGATTAAAAAGCTACGGTCGGCGGCAAAAAAAGGCGAAAAATGAAAAACGCTGCGGTGAGGCGAAGGGGGCGGGAAACGGCATGACATGTGGCGCAACATGTGGACCTCGCTGGCTTGGGTGCTGCGGTTTTGGATTTTCTGGCGAAACATTGTTTAGAAAAACCAAATCAAACAAAAATGACAGTTATTTTCGAGTTGAGTCTTATTGAAAAGTCATAAACCATCGTAGTACGTTCGTTTGAACTTGACCAGCGAAATATTTTCGAAAAGCCCGTGGTTATTGGCTTAGCGGGGAGTTTTCCGCTCCGCTGCTGAGGCTTTTGCGGCGGCCTTCGACAGTCGAAAGCCTGCTCGGTTCCGACTGATTTTCAGGTGGCCGACGGCGGTCATTTGCATTTCATTGGCATAATAAAAAATGTCAGTGACAAAATTTTTGGTCTGTGATTTACTGAATTGCAACTTGTTGCGAGATTGTGTTGACCGTCTCGCCAACCCCGCTTCTGCGGCCCCAACAACTACCCGGTGAGAGAGAGTCGATGCTCGATGTCGCGGTTAGCTTTTTGGCAGAACAGTTCAATGCCTACCTGATCCGGCGCACCGGTTCGGCTTCGCTCGGGCAGGTCGTGCCCGGCGCCATCGTTGACGACAGCGGCAAGCTGGCGATCACCTCCGGCACTGTGGCGATGGCCATCGTCAACATCGAGGAAGAGCGCGTGATGCGCGAGCAATTGCCGGCCCGGGTCATGGTCGGCGGGCGCGAGATGACGCTGCAGCCCGAGTTGCGGCTGAACCTGACTCTGCTTTTCGCCGCCCGCATGACCAACTACGACATGACGCTGAAGGCGCTGTCGAACGTGCTGACCTTCTTCCAGGGTTCGCCGGCCTTTTCCGCCGAGGACTACCCGTCGCTCGATCCGCGTATCGGGCGCATCGTCATGGAACTCCACAGCGTCGGGCCGGAAACGCTCAACCAGCTATGGGCCGCCATCGGCGCCAAGTATCAGCCCTCGGTGCTCTACCGGGCGCGGCTGGTCACCATCCAGGACCAGGAGCCGCTCGGCTTCGGCGCCCCGATCACCGACATCGGCCTCGATCTGCACGACCGATGAGCATTCATTTCCGCCCGCTCTTTTCGGTCGAGGTCGCCCACGGCTATTACCCGGCGCCGACCGCCGATCTCGCCTTCGAGGTGCCGGCCGCAACCCCGGCGCTGGCCGCCGGCAAGCTGCTGGTTCGCGTCCGCGACGGCCGCTTGATCGTGCTGTTCGAAGCCGACGAAGGCGGTTTGCCGCTACGCGACATCGCCGGCGAAACCCTGCTGATCGGCCTCGCCGCGGTCAATCCCTACTTGGCCAATTTCACCGCCGCCCCGGTGTCCGCCGGCAGCCTGCCGCTCTTTGTCAATCGCAGTCAGCCGCGGCTCCTGGAGACGCTGGCTGCCCACCTGGTTGCCGACCGCCAGCGCGTCAACGCCACCCTGCCCGGGCGGCCAATGAGTCTGCGCTGGCGGCTCGGCTCCCGACTGATCGCCGAACAGACGCTGCTTGCCGGTCAGTCGGTCGCCGAATTCGCCACCCGCGACTGGCCGGCCGGCTGCTACACGCTGAGCGAAGATGCCGGCGGCCCGCCGAGCGTCAGCCAGTGGGTGCTGCATCCCGAACTGGCCGGACGGCGCCCATGGGGCGTGCTGGCGGTGACCGTCGCCGGCGCCTTCTACGCCGATCCGCCGCGCTTCGCGGTCAGCCTCAGTCCGCGCCGGGAACAGCTGAAGTATTACGTCGTCGCCCGCAACTACAGCGGCAGCGAGTTCGGCCAGCTCAACGTCAATGACGCCGGGGCCGGCGAACAGGGCCGGCCGCCGCTCGTCTTCGACCGCGTCGAGGCCGACGACTTCGCCGCCGACGACCTGCCGCCCGACGTCCTCGGCGACGCCGGCACGCGCGTCGTGCTCTTCCAGTCGCGCGGCGAAGCCGACCGCCGGGCCGGCGGCTATCGCAAGCTGCAACTGCGCCGCAACAACGAAGTTTTAGTCCAGCATCTGCCCCAGGCCGGTTCCGACCGGGCGCAGGCGCGTTTCATCGTCCACCTCGCCAAATCCTGAGAAGGGGGTCCGCCCATGCCAACCTACCGCACGCCCGATGTCTATATCGAGGAAATTTCGGTCTTCCCGCCTTCGGTGGCCGAGGTCGAAACCGCCATCCCGGCCTTTGTCGGCTACACCGAGAAAGTCGGCCTGATCACCGCCGACGACCTCAAGAACGTGCCGCGCCGCATCAAGTCGCTGCTCGAATACGAGAGCTACTACGGCAAGGGGCCGGTGCATACCGTAAGCAAGGCCAATATCGACGAGGCCGGCAATTTCCTCAGCGCCGACATCTCCAACAGCTACGTCATGTACGACAGCCTGCGGCTGTTCTACGACAACGGCGGCGGCGACTGCTACATCGTCTCGGTCGGTGCCTACAAGACGGCCGGGTCGCCGGTGGACCGCGACGAACTGAAGACCGGCGTCCAGGCCGTGGCCCGCGTCGACGAGCCGACCATCCTGCTCTTCCCCGATGCCGCGACGCTGGGCGCCGACGACCTCGCCGCCGTCCAGCAGGAAGCGCTGAAGCAGTGCGGCGAACTCAAGGACCGCGTGGCCGTCCTCGACCTGCTCAAGGACGATCCGCTGGGCGCCAGCTTCCGCGACAAGATCGGCATCAACAACCTGAAATACGGCGCCGCCTATACGCCCTGGCTGAAGCTCAACTACAGCAAGAACGTCGGCTACGCCCAGGTCCGCGACAAGGTATTCAAGAACGGCATCCAGACGCCGCTGACCGACCTGACCAGCGAACCGGCCATCCTCGCGACGCTGGACAAGCTCGACAAGGCGGTCGCCGACAACACGGCGCTGGCGGCCAGGGTGGCGACCCTGGCCGGGGCCGGCGAAACGCTGTCGACCGCCTTCGCCAAGAAGCTGGCCACCGCCAAGACGACGCCGACCCCGGCCAATGCCGCGCTACTGTTCAACTACGTGTTCGGCATAGGCCGCCTGGTCGACGACCTGGTGCAGGACCCGAATCCGTCCAATCCGCTGACCAACGCCGAGGTCGTCGGCGACATCAATACGCTGATCGGCGGTTCGCTGAAGCCGCTGTTCGAAACCCTGATCAAGCTCGAAAAGGAACTCGCCGCCGCGCTCAACGGCCTGGCTCCCGGCACCTACACGGCGGAATGGAACCTCAACACGCCGCCCGGTGCGCCGGCCTGGGGCGGGCTGTTCGGCGGCGCCGGACCGGCCGCGTCCACCGGCAACATCCCGACCGTCGCCGGCACCACCGCCGCGCAGATGATCGCCGCCGCGCTGCCCGGTGTGCAGAAGGCCTTCTCGGCAGCCAGCGGCGCCGTCGCCGGCATCGTCTCCAGCCTAGCCAACTATCGCGGCCTCTACGAACAGAGCCTGTTCGACACCTTCGGCACCTTCCGCAACGTGATCAAGGGCATCAACTCGACGCTGACCGTCTGCCCGCCGAGCGGCGCCATCGCCGGCATCTACGCCCTGGTCGACAACCAGCGCGGGGTCTGGAAGGCGCCGGCCAACGTCAGCCTGAACGGCGTCATCGCGCCGAACGACAGCTTCGCGACCAGCGAGACCGATGCCCTGAACGTCGACGCCGTCGCCGGCAAGTCGATCAACGCCATCCGCGCCTTCGTCGGCAAGGGCACGCTGGTCTGGGGCGCCCGCACGCTGGCCGGCAACGACAACGAATGGCGCTACATCTCGGTCCGCCGCTTCTTCAACATGGTCGAGGAATCGATCAAGAAATCGACCTACTGGGCGGTCTTCGAGCCGAACGACGCCAATACCTGGGTCAAGGTGCGCGGCATGATCGAGAACTACCTGACCCAGAAATGGCGCGAGGGCGCGCTGGCCGGGGCGACCACCAAGGACGCCTTCTTCGTCCGCTGCGGCCTGGGTGTCACGATGAGCGCGCAGGACATCCTCGAAGGGCGGATGAACGTCGAGATCGGCATGGCCGTCGTCCGGCCGGCCGAATTCATCATCCTGAAGTTCTCCCACAAGCTGCAGACCAGCTGATCTCCCACTAACGCGAGAGGAAACCCATCATGCCGCAACAATATCCCTTGCCCGTCTTCCACTTCACCGTTCAGTGGGGCGGCACGCGCGTCGGCTTTTCGGAAGTCACCGGCCTGACGCAGGAAAACCAGGTCATCGAATACCGCGACGGCTCCTTCCCGGAATACTCGTCGATCAAGATGCCCGGCCTTCGCAAGTTCAGCAACATCACGCTGAAGCGCGGCGTGATCAAGAGCGACAACGACTTCTTCAAATGGCTGTCGACGATCAAGCTCAATACCGTCGAGCGCCGCGACCTGGTGATCAGCCTGCTCAACGAGAAGCACGAGCCGGTGATGGTCTGGAAGGCGCACAACGCCTTCCCGGTCAAGGTCGAGGGGCCGCAGTTGAAAGCCGCCGGCAACGAGGTGGCGATCGAGGCCATCGAGCTGGCCCATGAAGGCCTGGAAGTCCAGAACGATTGATTCCGGTTCCAGACCAACCATGACTTTGTCGACTTCGCCTTGCCGTGCTGTTCGCACTGTCTGCGGCTCGTCTTCGCGTCACGATTGATCTGGAAACGGAATAAAGAGAGTGACCATGGCCCAATACTACCCGCCCGTCGGTTTCCACTTCCTGGTCGAGTTCATCGGGCTGTCCGACAGCGCCGACACGCGCTTCACCGAAGTCGGCGGGCTGACGGTCGAGATGGGCAGCGAGGAAGTCGCCGAGGGCGGCGAGAACCGCTTCGTGCAGAAGTACCCGACCCGGGCCAAGTATCCGGAACTGGTGCTCAAGCGCGGCCTGCTGAAGAGCTCGGCGGTCTGGGACTGGGCCAGGCAGTGCATCGTCGACTACCGGATCGAGCCGAAGAGTATCGACATCAAGCTGCTCAACGACGCCCACGAACCGTTGATGACCTGGCATGTCGTCGGTGCCTGGCCGACCAAGTGGTCGGTGGCCGACCTCAACGCCAGCAACAACGCGGTGGCCGTCGAGTCGCTGCAACTGGCCTACCAGTATTTCACCGTCGACAAATCCTGAGGAACGAACATGCCCATCATCGTCGATGAAGTGGTGATCTCCGTCGAAGTCGGCAACCGCGAGGCGGGCGGCGACAGCGGCGGAACGACAGCGGCCCCGGCCGGACAGGAAAAGCAGGCGCTGGTCGAGGAATGTGTCGCCCGCGTGCTGGAAATCCTGCGCGACCGCGAGGAGCCGTAACATGATCCCGCCCGCCAGCGGCCGGCTCGAAAAGCTGCGCATCCAGGCCTTCACGACGCCCGACTACAGCGGCGCCGCGGCGCAGGAGTTCGCCGCCTACGTCAATCCGTCCGAGATCACGCTCGGCTACGAGGTCGAGTACGACGCCGCGCAGGGTTCGGGGACGACCAACAGCCGGATGGAGTTCAAGAAGATCAAGCCGGGCGACCTGACGCTGACCTTCTTCATTGACGGCACTGGCGCCAACGGCCAGCCGGCCGACGTCCAGGCCGAGGTCGAGAAATTCCAGACGGTGACCGGCTACAACGGCGACATCCACCGGCCGAACTACCTGAAGGTCGTCTGGGGCACGCTGCAGGTCAAGCGCTGCGTGCTGAAGAGCGCCTCCATCGCCTACAAGCTGTTCCGCCCGGACGGCGTGCCGCTGCGCGCCGTGATCAACGCCACTTTCAGCGACAACGCCGACGACCAGACGCGCGTCGCCATCGCCCAGGACCAGTCGCCGGACCTCACCCACCGCCGCGTCGTCAAGGCCGGCGACCGCCTGCCGGCGATGTGCCAGAAAATCTACGGCGATCCGCGCCTCTACCTGCGCGTCGCCGCGGCCAACGGTCTCGACGATTTTCGTCGGCTCGAACCGGGCAGTGAAATCTACTTCCCGCCGCTGGAGAAATAGCCCGTGCCCGAAACCCGCGCCCTGCCGATCGCCGCCGAACACCGCGAATTCACCGTCAAGGTGGGCGGCCAGGCGATGCCGCGCGAGCACCAGCTGGTCGCGGTCAGCGTCAATGCTACGGTCAATCGGATTTCTTCGGCAAAACTGGTTTACATCGACGGCGCCGCCGCCAGCGGGCAGTTCCCGCTCAGCGACAGCGACCTGCTCAAGCCGGGCCAGACCGTCGAAATCCTGGCCGGCGCCGGCAACGCCCCGGTCAGCATCTTTACCGGCGTGGTCGTTCGCCAGGGCGTGCGGGTGCGCGACAGCGCCGCCTCGCAACTGGTCGTCGAGTGCCGCCACGCGGCGATGAAGCTGAGCATCGGCCAGCGTTCCAGCGACTACTACGACCAGTCCGACAGCGACGTCATCGCCGCCGTGCTCGACGCCGCCAGCGTCGGCAAGGACGTCGAGGCGACGACGGTCAAGCACAAGCAGTTGCTGCAATATCACGCCACCGACTGGGATTTCCTGCTCGCCCGCGCCCGCGCCAACGGCCAGCTGGTCTGGTGCGAGGGCGACAAGCTGGTCGTCCGCAAGCCGGCGCTGTCCGGCGCGACGGCGTGCACCTTGCAATACGGCGCGACCCTGCTCGAATTCGAGGGCGAGATCGACGCCCGCCTGCAGCACCCGGCCGTCCAGGGCGCCAGCTGGGACCCGGCCGGGCAGGAACTGGTCGAGGTCGAGGCGGCCAGCCCCGGCTTCACGCCGCCCGGCAACCTGTCCGCCGACGACCTCGCCGCCGTCGCCGGCCGCGCGCTCGACGTCCGGCACCCGGCGCTGAGCGAGGCCGCGACGCAGGCCTGGGTCGACGGCCTGGCCCTCTATCGCCGGCTCGACCAGGTTTCCGGGCGCGGCAAGTGCGAGGGCATCGCCACCGTCAAGCCCGGCGTCGTCGTCGAACTGGCCGGGCTGGGCCGGCGCTTCAACGGCAAGGCGCTGGTCACCGGCACGCGCCACGAATACAGCCTGATCCAGGGCTGGAAGACGCACGTCCAGTTCGGCGGCGTCGATCTCGATCCGCCGGTGGCCGGCGCTTCAAGCGGCGGCCTGCTGCCGAAAGTCTCCGGCCTGCAGGTCGGCGTGGTGACCAGCAACGAGGACCAGGATGGCGAGCATCGCGTTCGGGTTCGCCTGCCGCTGCTCGGGCTGTCCGGCGACGGGCTGTGGGCGCGGGTGGCCAGCCTCGATGCCGGCGACGACCGCGGCTTCTTCTTCCGGCCTGAAATCGGCGACGAAGTGGCGGTCGGTTTTCTCGGCGACGACCCCAGCCACCCGGTCATCCTCGGCATGCTGCACAGCAGCGCCAAGCCTGCACCGCTGGAAGGTTCCGACGACAACCACGAAAAGATGTTCAAGAGCCGTTCCGGCATGCGCGTGCATTTCGACGACGACAAGATCGTCATGACCCTGGACACGCCGGCCGGCAATTCCATCGTGCTGAACGAGGACGAGAAGTCGCTGACCCTGGCCGACCAGAACGGCAACAAGATCAAGCTGGACAGCGACGGCATCCACCTCGAAAGCGCCAAGGCCGTCGAATGGAAGGCCGGGACGGAAACCAAGATGGAGTCGAGCACCAGCTTCGAGATCAAGGCCGGTACCGAACTCAAGCTCGAAGGCAGCACCAGCGCCGAGCTGGCGGGGGGCGGCAGCACCAAGGTGACTGGCGCCATGGTCCAGATCAACTAGCCGGATAAAGGAGAGCGCGATGCCAGCAGCAGCCTGTGTCGGCGACACCACCAGCCACGGCGGCACGATCACCGGGCCGGGCGTGGCGACGGTGATGATCGGCGGCAAGCCGGCCGCCGTGCTCGGTGACATGCACGCCTGTTCATTGCCGCCGAGCGGCCATCAGCCGACGGTCAGCCCGTTCACGGCCGGCAGCGGGACGGTCATGATCGGCGGCCGGCCGGCCCTGCGCGTCGGCGACGCCTGTGCCTGCGGCGCCTCGGCCGTGGTCGGCTGTCCGACGGTGGTGATCGGATGACGGCGATGTCCGGAAAATTTCAATTTTGGCCATTTTTTGCCGCCGACCGTAGCATTTGCCCGGTCGCCGGCGGAGCGGGCGCATGAGCGACAGCGACGAACTCTATCAATCCTTCCTCGGCACCGGCTGGAGCTTTCCGCCGCGCTTTGCCGGGGGCGGCGTGGCGATGTCGGCCGACGAGGTCGACATCCATGAAAGCCTGGTCCTGCTCTTCGGCACCGCGGCCGGCGAGCGCCTGTTCGAGCCGAAATACGGCCTCGACATGCACGAGCTGATGTTCGAGCCGATGAGCACGACCATGCGCACGCTGCTGCTCGACCGCATCCGTACCGCCATCCTGATCTACGAGCCGCGCATCAAGGTGCTCGATCTCAGCCTCGACCGTTCCGAGCCGACCGACGGCCGGCTGGAGATCGTCCTCGAATACGAAGTGCGCGCCACCAACTCGCGCTTCAACCTCGTCTTCCCCTTCTACCGCACCGACAGCAACGAGCTGCGAGCCGCGGTGGCCGGGGCGGGCGGCAGCCGATAGCCGACCATGGCCAGCGACCGCATCCTCGACCACGCCATCGCCCGCCCCGGCCAGAGCCAGGACGAGCGCGCGCCGGCCGCCCTGGCCCCGGCCCACGCCCCGGTCGATGCCCGCCCGCCGGCCGAGCGCCTGGCCGAGGCCCGGCGCCTGGCCGAACACCTGCGCTACTACGGCTTCGACCCCGAGCAGGCAGTCGGCGACTGGCGCGACTATTTCCCGGAAAACGCCGGCGACCTGCTGGCCCGCGACGACGGCAGCCTGCCGCCGCATCTCGGCCTGTTCGGCGCCTTCCTGCACCAGCTCGAACCGGCGCGCGCCGCGCTCAACGAACTGACCGGCCGCCATCTCGATTTCCAGTACCGCCGCGTGCTCGGTTTCGAAACGCTGCCGGCGCAGCCCGAACACGCCCACCTGACGCTGGAACTAAAGAAGGGCGCCGCCCCGCTGGCCATCACCCCGGAGCACCGCTTCAGCGGCGGCAAGGACGGGCAGGGCGTCGAACGCCTCTACCAGCCGCTGCGCGAGACGGTGATCGGACAGGGCAGGGTGACGGCGCTGCACAGCATCCATCGTTCGGCCGGTGCCGGCCTGCGCTTCGCGCCGGTCGCCGATTCGGCCGACGGACTCGGCGCGCCGCTCGATCCACTGCGTCCGCACTGGCCGGCCTTCGGCCATGCCGGGCTGGCCGCGGCGCCGGTCGGCTGCGCGCTGGCCGGGCCGGTGCTGCGCCTGCGCGAAGGCACGCGCGGCATCGGCATCGACCTGACGCTGGCCTTCCTCGACGCCGGCCAGGACGGGCAGGACCTGGCCGACAGCCTGCACGCCTACGTCACCGGCGCGACCGGCTGGCTCGGCCCTTATGCGTTGAGCGGCAGCCTGGCCGGGGCGACGCTGCGCCTCGACTTTACGGTCGCCGCCGGCGAACCGCCGGTCATCGACTACGACCCGGCCGTGCATGGCGGCGCCTTCGCGACCGGGGCGCCGGTCGTCCAGTTGCTGCTGCGCCCCGAGGCCGCGGCCAGCTACGCGGCGCTCGCCCGCCTGCGCGTCGACCAGGCCGCGCTGCGCGTCAATGTCGCCGGGGTGCGCGGCCTGAGCCTGGAAAACGACCACGGCACGCTCAATCCGAAAAAGGCCTTCCAGCCCTTCGGGCCGCAGCCGGTCAAGGGCTCGCGCTTCATGATCGGTTGCGACGAAGCGCTGGCCAAGCAGCTGACCGACCTGAAGATCGCGCTGCGCTGGCAGGGCGCGCCGGGCAGCCTGTCCGGCTGGTACACCAGTTATCCCAGCGTCGGCCTGATGGCCAACGGGGTCAGCGCCCGGCTGGTTTACGCCGACCGCAGCGGCAACACGACCAGCCGCGAACTCGACCTGATGGCGCGCAGCGACGGCGTCACCACGCTCAGCCCGAGCTCGCCGCCGCCGGCCGCCTACGCCCTGCCGTCGCACGGCGGCTTCCTCTATTCGCTGATGTCGGCCGGCAGCACCTTCGGGCGCCTGTTCGGCCAGCGCTACATCAAGGCCCTGCCGGTCTTCCTGCGCGAGGACGTGCCGCCGCCGGCGGTGCGCAGCGGCTTCGTCACCGTCGCCCTGGTCGACGATTTCCTGCACGCCGAGTACCGCAAGGAAACGCTGCGCCTGGCCAAGACGCCGGGCAACACGACGGTGCTCAACGAGCCCTACACGCCGACCGTGCAGGACATCACGCTGAGCTACGCCGCCGCCTCGCCGACCATCGACCTGACGCTGAAGGACGAAGGCGCGTTCGCCGCCGGGCTGGAACTGCAGTTCTTCCACGTCGGGCCGTTCGGCCAGCGCCGCGAGCACGGCTTCCTGCGCAGCCAGTTCGACTGGGTGGCCGACAAATCGGTCAGCCTGCTGCCCGCCTTCCCGGATGCCGGCGAATTGATCGTCGGCGTGGACGGCGTCGGTTCCGGCGACAGCATCCACCTGCTGCTGCAGGTCGCCGAAGGCAGCGCCGATCCCGAACTGCCGGCCCAGACCGTGCGCTGGTCGGTGCTCTGCGACAACTACTGGCGGCCGGTCGCGGCCGACGAACTGGCCCTCGACACCACCCGCTCGCTGCGCGCCAGCGGCATCGTCGGCATCGTGCTCGGCCGGACGACCACCGCCGACAACACCTGGCTGCCGCCCGGCCGGGTCTGGCTGAAGGCCGCCGTGCCCGAGCATCCGGCCGCCGCCTGCCGCCTGCTCGCCGTGCGGCCCAATGCCGTCGAGGTCGTCCGCCTGTGGCCGTCTGACGCGACCTCGCCGACCGTCGAAACCCTGCCGGCCGGCAGCATCGCCAAGCTGCTGGCGCCGCCGGCCGGCCTCAAGCAGGTCGCCCAGCCCTACGCCACCTTCGGCGGCCGGGCGGCCGAAAGCGAGGCGATGCGCAACCGCCGCGCCGCCGAGCGCCTGCGCCACCGCCAGCGCTGCGTCACCGCCTGGGACTACGAACGCCTGCTGCTCGAAGCCTTCCCGGCCGTGCATCGGATCAAGTGCATTCCGCACGCCAGTGACAGTTCGTGGATGGCGCCCGGCAACGTGCTGGTCATCGCCATCCCCGACCTGCGCAACCAGAACGCCGTCGATCCGCTGCAGCCGCGCGTCGATCTCGACACCCTGACCCGGATGGCCGAACTGGCCCGCCTGCATGCCGGGCCGCAGGTCGTCGTCCGCGTCCGCAACGCCCATTACGTGCCGATCCGCCTCGACTTCAAGGTCCGCTTCCGGCCCGGCCTACCCTTCGACTACAGCCGCCAGCAACTGCACGCGGCGCTGGTCCGCGCCCTGTCGCCGTGGGCGTTCACCGATGCGCCGCTGCAGTTCGGCGGCCGCCTCTACCGCTCGGCGCTGCTCGATTTCGTCGAGGAACTGCCCTACGTCGATTACGTCACCGATTTCCGCTGCGGCCTGGCCGGCCCCGGCGACCTGCTGCTCAACGATGTCGCCGAGATCACCGTCGACCGGCCCGACGCCATCCTGGTCTCGGCCGACCGTCATCTGATCGCCGAAGCGCCCTGAGCGAGAGCCCATCATGCTGCGCCATCCGACCATCTCCTCCGTCCCCGAAGCCGATCCGGCGCTCGACCAGCGCGCCCTGTTTGCGCTCGGCCTCGACCACGTCCGCCGCCTGTCGCGCCGGCAATGGACCGACCACAACATCCACGACCCCGGCATCACGACGCTGGAACTGCTCGCCTACGCGCTGACCGATCTCACCTACCGCGCCCGCTATCCGCTCGAAGACCTGCTGGCGGCGCCGGAAGACAACGCGGCGGCGATGGCCGGGCAATTCTTCAGCGCCCGGCGCATCCTGCCCGGCCGGGCGGTCAGCGAAACCGACTACCGCAAGCTGCTGATCGACCTGCCGGACGTCAAGAATGCCTGGCTGCAGCCGGCGCCGCGCACGCTCTACGCCAACCCGGCCGAAGGCACGCTGGCCGCCGCGCCGACCGGCGAACCAGCCGAGATCGAGGTCACCGTGCGCGGCCGCTACACGGTGCTGGTCGACTACATGGACCAGGTGACGACGGCCGAACAGCGCGCCGCCACCGACCGCAGCGTGCTCGCCGCGCTGCACGCCAACCGCGGGCTGGGCGACGATTTCGTCGGCGTCTCGGCGGTCGGCTCGCAGGCCTACAGCCTGTGCGCCGAAATCGACATCGCCCCGGAAGCCGACGCCGATGCGGTGGCGGCCGCCGTCGCCTTCGCCGTCGACCGCTTCCTGGCGCCGCTGGTCGGCAACTACCGTCTGGCCGAGATGCTGGAAAAAACGCGACCCGACGGCAGCCGGTGGACACTGCCGGAAATCTTCGAAGGCCCGCTGCTGACCAACGGCTTCATCGATGACGAAGAACTGGCCGCGGCCGACCTGCGCAGCGAGATCCGACTCTCCGACGTGATCAGCGTGATCATGGACCTGCCCGGCGTGATCGCCATCCGCGACATCGTGATGAACCCGATGGCGATGGTGGACGGCAAGCTGAAGGCCGCCGAACCGGCCGACAAATGGCGCCTGCCGGTGCCATCCGGCCGCCAGCCGCGCCTCTGCGACCAGTGCGGCCGGCTGGTCTTCTACAAGCGCAACCTGCCGATCCCGCCGAACGCCGAGCGGGTGGCCGCGCAGCTCGATGCGCTGCGCTCGGCCGAACGCAAAAAACTCGAAACGCCAATCGCCGACGACAATCCCATCCAGCTCGGCCGCTACCGCGATCCCGGCGCCTACCGCTCGTTCCAGCACGAATTCCCGGTCATCTACGGCCTCTCCGAGATGGGCCTGTCGCCCGGCGCGACGCCGCAGCGGGCGGCGCAGGCGCTGCAGTTGAAGGCCTGGCTGCTCTGCTTCGACCAGGTGATGGCCAACTACCTCGCCCAGCTGGCCCATGTCGGCGAGTTGTTCTCCATGCGCCCCGACCTCGGGCAAAGCTATTTCAGCCAGCTGGTCACGACTTTCCCCGACTGGCAGAAGGTCTATGCCGCGGGCTTCGACGCCGAGGCGCTGGCCGACCAGGTCGTCGAGCCGGGCGACGCCGGCATCGTCCGCCGCAACCGCTTCCTCGACCACCTGCTGGCGCGCTACGCCGAGGATTTCCAGGAATACGTGGCGATCATGCAGGCCCGCTTCGGCATGGGGCCGGACCAGGCTGCCATCGCCAAATGCAATTTTTTGCAGAATTTGCCCGAAATTGCCGCCGACCGTAGCATTGCCTACGACGCCACCCTGCGCGGCGCGGCCGACCTGTGGAACAGCGCCAACGTCTCCGGCTTCGAGCGGCGCATCGCCCGCCTGCTCGACATCGGCGACTGGACGCGGCGCAACCTCTCCGAAGTCGCCTACGACACCTACGCCGAGATCGACCAGACGCCGGACGACGAATTCCGCTTCCGCGTCCGCCACCCGGTGGACGGCAAGATCCTGCTCTCGAGCAGCACCAACTACCTTTCGGCGGCCATGGCCCGCGATGCGATGGAGCTCGCCGTCGCCCGCGCCCAGCGCCCGGAAGCCTACCAGCGGCGGACGGCCAGCGACGGCCGGCACTATTTCAACATCGTCGATGCAGGCGGCGACATCATCGCCCGGCGCATCGAGTACTTCGCCACGACCGATGCGATGGAAAGCGCCATTTCCGGCCTGATCGCCCACCTGCGCAGCTACTACAGCGGCGAGGGCCTCTACGTCGTCGAGCACATCCTGCTCCTGCCCGAGGAGGCCGGCGACCCGTTCATGGACATCTGCGTCGACACCGCCTGCTCCGACTGTGCCGAAGCCGATCCCTACACCTATCGCGTCACCGTGGTCCTGCCGGCCTTCACCGGCCGCTTCCGCGACATGGATTTCCGTAATTTCGTCGAGGAAACCCTGCGCCAGGAAATGCCGGCCCACATCCTGCCGCGCATCTGCTGGGTTAACAGCGACGACATGGCGGCCATCGAAAAGGCCTACCGCGACTGGCTGGCCATCCGTTCCGGCGCCGCCACCGCCAACCGGGCCGACAAGATCGCCGCCCTCAACCGCGCCCTGACCCGGGCCAAGAACGTCTATCCGAGCAGCGGCCTGCATCCCTGCGGCCAGCTCGAACCGCCGCCCTTCATGCTCGGCCGCACTGCCCTGGGCAGCGCCGGCGAGCCCCTCGATTCATAAACCGGGAGTCCGACCATGGCCGATCCCCTCAAAATCATCCGCCGCCTCGACGTCGTCACCACCGACTACGCCGTCTTCGAACGCGACCAGGTGCTGACCCACGACCAGCTCAACAGCGTCGCCGAATACCTCGACGACCAGCAGCGCCTGAGCCGCACGCAACTGCTCGGCGTCGGCATCGTCGGCGGCCTGAAACCCAGCCTCGGCAAGGGGCAGATCAGCGTCGGCGCCGGCGTCGGGGTGACCACCGACGGCGACCTGCTCGGCCTGCGCGCCGACCAGGCATTCACCCACTACCTGCCCTACGACGAAAGCGCGCCGGCCTACGAGCCGTTCTACCTCGACGGCAAGATGGTGCCGCTGCTCGAACTGCTGCCGGCGGACGCCGACGACAAGCGCGAGGGCAAGCCGCTGGCCGAACTGGGCGACGGGCTGAAGGACCTGGTCCTGCTCGCCTTCATGGAAAGCTACGAGAACGACCCCGACCTGTGCACCGGCGGCGATTGCGACAACCACGGCCGCACGGCGCGCAACACCCGGCGCCTGCTGCTGGTCGGCCGCGACATCGCCGAAAAGCTGGGCGGCGAGCTGCTCACCGGCGCCCGCATCGCGGCCGCCCTGCCACGGCTGGCCGCCGCCCGGCCGAAGCTGGGCAACACCAAGAAGGACGCCCTGTCGGTGACCTCGGCCGAAATCTTCGTCGAGAAGTACCTGGCCGCCTGCAAGACGACGCTGGGCGACCTGCTCAAGGCCATCGAGACCTTGCAGAAGGCCTTCGCCAAGGCCTGGCCGGAAGACCTGCCGAACCCGGCGCGCTGGCCGGCAGCGCTGGAAAACATCGCCAAGCAGATGACCGAGAGCCGGCTCGGCGTCCAGTATTACCACGCCTTCCTGAAGGATCTGGTGGCCGCCTGGGGCGAGTTGCGCGAGGCATTGTTCGCCGACACCGGCGTCCTCTGTCCGGCCGCCGACGCCTTTCCCAAGCACCTGCTGCTCGGCGCCCTGGCCGACCCGGCGCAACTGCGCACCGGCACCTGGCCGGCGCCCTGGCTGGCCGGCGGCAGCGCCGCCCGCGAACGACTGGCCTTCGTGCTCGGCAAGATCGGCACGATGATCGCCAGCTTCGCCATCCCGGCGACGACGCGGGCGGTACCCAAGATCGTCCCCAGCCGACGTGAGACTGCAGCGCTGGAGATGCGCGCCGTGCCGTACTACTACGCCAACCGGGGCGAGGCGATGCGCCTGTTGTGGAACGAGCCGCGCCGCCGCCGCAACGAGAGCGCCGACAACCTCGGCTACCACTGGATGCCGGTGCCGGGCGGCGAGGGCGACGACCCCTTCGAACGCGATCTCGGCGGCGTCGATTTCTTCCGCATCGAAGGCCATCTCGGCATGAAGGTCGAGGAAGCCGAGGCGGCCATCGAAACGCTGGTCCGCCAGCGCAACCTGCCGATTGCCGTGATGAGCGTGGTCCTGCACAACGAGCGGAAATTCGTGCTGCGCGGCCCGAAATTCAAGAAAACCAGCCTGCACAGTCTGCATTACCTGCTGCGCCAGGACCTGGCCAGCCAGCTCAAGGACAACGTCGCGTTCAGCAAGCAGTTGGCGGACGACGTCACCGTGGCCGCGCCGATCATCAAGCAGGACAAGGCGCTGAACCTCAACGTCGACCCGGTCAAGACGGTCGAGGCGGCGCGCGACGCGCTGGTCTCCCTGAACGGCGACCTGCTCGGCAGCGACAGCAAGCCGGGGCCGCTGGCCGTGCGCAGCTACAAGGCCTACGGCGCCCAGCCGAAAGACTGGGACACCAAGCTGGACCAGACGGTGCTGACGGCGACCAAGGCCAAGTCCAGCCTCGGTGAGGTGCTGCGCAGCGACCTGGTGTCGCCGGTCGACAGCCTCGCCGCCTCGAAGTCGCACCTCTGGGTCAAGTGGCTGGGTGACATCCTCGACAAGCGCGACGACGACAAGAAGGACAAGCTGCAATTCGCCCGGATGCTGAACGACCACCCCGGCCTCGAACATTTCGGCGGCTGCGTGCCGGGCGGCACTTTCGTGCTGGCCTACAACGATGCCGGCGTCGTTATCGGCGACCTGATGCTGCCCTACTGGATCGACGACGTCGACGAAAGCGCCGAGGACGAGCCGGCGCTGACCCTGCCCGACATCCACGTCCGGATTCCCAAGGACCTGCTGCCGATCAAGGTCATCCGGCCGTTCGACCTGCGCCTTGAAGACTTCAGGGTCAAGAGCGTGCTGCCCGAGATCACGCTGCAGAAGGACTACCAGAAATTCTTCCAGGAATCGCTGGGCGGCCTCGGCGACGTGCTGAAGAACACCACCTTCCAGACCGGGTCGGTCAGCGGTGGCCGCTACGCCACCGGCGACGCCCTGCTCGACGGCCTGCTGCAGGAAGTCGAGAACAAGAAGGACCAGGTCACCGGCCTGCGCCAGATGCTGGCCGACGACAGGCTGCCGGCCAAGACCCGCGAGGAAGTCCAGAACCAGATCAAGCGCGTCGAGGCCGAACTGGGCAACGTGGTCAAGGAAACTACCGAGCACTTCGCCGTCAATGCGCCGGAAGAGGTGCGCACCGGTTCGCAGGCGGTCAAGGTCTACGCGACCATCAACCAGGGCATCGGCGCCGTTTCCGACAAGCGGATCACCGGCAAGCTGCGCACCGACCTGCAAGGCTCGGCGGCGAACCTGACCGGTTCCTCGGGGCAGGCCATGACGCACATCGTCAACACCGGCTTCATGGGGATCTGATCGCCGGCCATGATCATCCACCGCATCCGCCGTCAGCGCTGGCAGGTGGCCGCCCCGGACGCCACGACGGCCTTCGCCCTCCGTGCCCTGCTGCGCCGGAAGCAGGACAGCGCGCTGCTGCCGGCACTGGCCGAGGCTTTCGATGCCGTCGATGTCGGCGACCGCGAGGTGCACATTCCCCGCCTCGAAGTCCGGCTCGACTTTGCCAGTGCCGAAGGCCTGGACAGCGCGCTGCCCGACCGCCTGCGCGAGGCGGTCGGGCAGGCCCTGCGCGAAGCGCTGCAAGGCGGCGGCGCCGGGCCGGCAGCCGAGGCGCCGCGCGACATCGGCCCCGGCGAACGGCTGGTCGCCTACCTGGCCAGCGGCCGGCTGGCATGGTTCGATGCCGGGCGCGAGGCCACCGACACGCTGGCCGTGCTGGCCGGCGAAGCGGCACGCTGGAGCGCGTCGCCGGAAACCGGCTGGGGCCGTCTGCTGGCCGTGCCGGTCGCCGATGGCCATGGCCTGGCCGAGGTCTTCTTCCGTTTCCTGCAACTGCTCGACGAGCCGCAGCGCGCCCTGTGGGCGCAGTTCGCCCGGCGCCGGGCGGCCGGGCAGGCCGCGACGGTCGCCGAAGCGCTGGCGACGCTGGGTCGCCTGCACGCCAGCCGCGCGGCCGATCACCGTTTGCGCCTGCTGGCATTGGCCCTGCTCTGGCTGGCCGTTGGCGAGGCTGTCCCGGCGGCGGCCGGGCAATGGCCGGTCGCGCTGGCCGCTGCCCGCACCGCTCTCGGAGCGGCGGGCGAGGCCGAGGCGCCTGAATGGGGCCGGATCGAGGCCGCCGGCCAGTCCACCACGCAAGGCGCCCGGGGGGCGGCCGATCTCGCCGATTCCCCGGCGAATGCTACGGTCGCCCCCAAAAAAGGGCCAAATTTGAAATCCGACGAGGCGCCGGCGCCCGGCCTGCCGGTGTCCGCCTGCGGCCTGGTGCTGCTCCATCCCTACCTGCCGCGCCTGTTCGCCGGGCTGGGCTGGATCGCCGACGGCCATCCGGTCGGCCAGCCGCTGCCGCCCGCCGTGCTGCCCCCGGCCGCGACGCTGCTCCACTGGCTGGCCACCGGCCGCGACCAGGCCTACGAATTCGAACTGCCGCTGATCAAGATCCTGCTCGGCCTGACGCCGGACGACCCGCTGCCGGTCGGCGCGGGCCTGCTCGACGACGCCATGCGTGAAGAAGGCGAGGCCCTGCTCGCCGCCGTCATTGCCCACTGGCCGGCGCTCGGCCAGACCAGCCTCGCCGGCCTGCGCATTTCCTTCCTGCAGCGCGGCGGCCTGCTCTATCCGGCCCCCGACGGCTGGCTGCTGCGCCCGCAATCCGAAATCTACGACCTGCTGCTCGACCGCCTGCCCTGGGGGATCTCGCTGATCCGCCTGGGCTGGATGCGCGGCTGCCTGCACACCGAATGGACCACCGCCTGATCGCCACCGCGCACGACCTCGACGCCGAGCTGGACTGGCTGGCGGCGGCGCTGCAACGCCGGCTCGACAGCTATTTCGGCAACCCGCCGGCCAACCCGGCGCTGCCCGGCGACCTGCCGCCACCGTCGCTGATCAACGGCACCTCGCCCTATGCCGAGTTCGTCGCCGGCCACGCGCTGAGCGCCGCCCAGCGGCTGGTCCTGGCGCTGGCGCTGGCGCCGGTGCTGCGCCCGCAACTGCTCGACGTGCTGTGGGCGCGCAACGAGGCGACGCAGCGCGGCTTCGCCGAATTCGGCGGGGTGCAGGGCGGCAACGCCTTCGTCCCGACCGCCGAGACCGCCTGCTTCCTGCTCGCTGGCGACAACCTGGCCGAACGCCTGAAGGCCATCCGTCTGCTGGCCGGCGATGGACTGGCCACCGGCGAAGTGTTGCAGCCATTGCCGCCGGGCAGCGGCGAATCCTTGCTCGGCGCACCCCTGCGCCCGGCGGCGCCGGTGCTCGCGCTGTTCGGTGCCGATGCCGGGGTGGATGGCGAGGCGCTGCCCGCCCAGCGGGTGACGACCGGCCTCGAATGGAGCGACCTGGTGCTGCCGGCGCCGACCTTGGCCCAGCTCGAGGAAGTGCGCGACTGGCTGATCCACGGCGATACGTTGCTCCACGTCTGGGGCATGTTGAGCCGCCTGCGTCCCAGCTACACCTGTCTGTTCCACGGCCCGCCGGGCACCGGCAAAACGCTGTCGGCCTGCCTGCTCGGCAAGCTCTGCCAGCGCGACGTCTATCGCATCGACCTGTCGATGGTGGTCTCCAAATACATCGGCGAAACCGAAAAGAACCTGGCCCGGGTCTTCGACATCGCCGAGCGGCGCGGCTGGATACTCTTCTTCGACGAGGCCGACGCGCTGTTCGGCCAGCGTACCCGCGTGGACAGCGCCCACGACCGCTACGCCAACCAGGAGGTCAGCTACCTGCTGCAGCGGATCGAGGATTTCGCCGGGGTCGTGATCCTGTCGTCCAACCTGCGCGCCAATATCGACGAGGCCTTCCTGCGCCGCTTCCAGTCGGTGATCGCCTTCCCGATGCCCAAGGCGGCCGAGCGCCATCGGCTGTGGACCGAAGCCGTGCCGCGCCCGCTGGCCCCCGACGGCGATCTCGACTTTGCCGCGCTGGCCGAGCGCCACGAGGTGTCCGGCGGCACGATCATGAACGTCATCCGCTACGCCGCGCTGCGCAGCCTGGTGCGCGGCGACCGCCGGCTGGCGGCAGACGACATCAGCGACGGTCTGCGCCGCGAACTGCACAAGGAGGGCCGGGGCTTTTAACCCGGCATGCCATGCAGGCCGCGCCCCGCCTGGTCAACCGCCCCGCACCACCGCTGCCGGCGGCGGCCGTCAAGGTGGCGGCGCCGATCAGTGCCCAGTGCCAGAGCCTGCGCGTCTCTTCACCCGGCGATGCAGCCGAGGTCGAGGCCCAGCGGGTGGCCAGCGCCGTCGTCAACATGTCGGCGCCGGCCGGGGTGGCGACCCGCGTCAGCTTGCCGGCCGGCGTGCTGAGCCGGGCGGTCCGGCCCGGGGTGAAGATGCCGGCGCACGCCGCGCCGTCGCCGGCCCTGCCCGGCATCCCGGGCGGCGGCCAGGCGCTCGGCGCCGAGGTGCGCCAGTTCATGGAGCCGCGCTTCGGCGCCAGTTTCGCCGGCGTGCGCATCCACACCGACGACACGGCGGCCGGGCTGGCCCGCCAGATGCAGGCGCGCGCCTTCGCCGTCGGCAACCGGATTTTCTTCGGCGCCGGCCAGTTCCAGCCGGCCACCCGGGACGGCCGCGAGCTGATCGCCCACGAGCTGACCCATACCCTGCAGCAAGGCGCCGGCCGCCGGCCGCCGGTGATCCAGCGCAGTTTCCTTGGCGACCTGGCCAAGGATATCGGCCTGCCCGATCCGCGCGATTACATCGCCGGCAAGGCCTCGTCGATCCGCGGCTTCGATTTCATGACCGTGGTCATCGGCAAGAACCCGATCACCGACGCCAAGGTGGACGACAGCCCGGCCAACCTGCTGCGCCAGGCGACGAAGATCATGCCGGGGGGCGGCGACATCGCCAAGGCGCTCGACAACCACGGCATCTTCGACAAGGCCGGCAAGTGGATCAGCGGCAAGTTCACGGCGCTGAAGAACCTGGGCAGCGAGATCAAGACCTCGGTCAGCGACTTCATTACCGGCATCAAGCTGACCGACATGAAGAATCCGGGCGGCGTCTGGGATCGCGGCAAGGCGCTGCTGGTCGGCATCGTCACCGGCATTCTCGATTTCGTCGGCGGCATCGCCAGCGACATCCTCGAATTCATCAAGGACGCCATCCTTAAGCCGATCGGCGCCTATGCCCGGACGACCAGCGGCTACCCGCTGCTGTGCACCGTGCTCGGCAAGGACCCGATCACCGGCGACAAGGCGCCGCAGGATGCCGAGGCTTATCTCGGCGGCTTCCTGATCTTCGTCGGCGAGAACGAGATCTGGGCCAACATGAAGAAGGCCAACGCCGTGCAGAAGGCCTTCGCCTGGTTCAAGGGGGCGGCCAAGGCGCTGGTCGATTTCGTCAGCGAGATTCCGACCCTGTTCATCGCGGCGCTGAAGTCGCTGACGATCAGCGACATCCTGCTTATCCCGAAGGCCTTCATCAAGCTCGGCAAGGTCTTCGCCGGCTTTGCCGGGCGCTTCATCAGCTGGGCCGCCAAGGCGGCGTTCGACCTGCTGGAGATCATCCTCGATTCGGTCAAGCCGGGGCTGATGGGCTACATCAAGCGGACCGGCGGCGCGCTGAAGGGCATCCTGCGCAATCCGATGCCTTTCGCCGCCAACCTGATCGCCGCTGGCAAGCTCGGTTTCACCCAGTTCGTCGGCAACTTCGTGACCCACCTCAAGGCCGGGCTGATCGAATGGCTGACCGGCGCCTTGCCCGGAGTCTATATCCCGGCCGGCTTCGAGCTGAAGGAAATCGTCAAGTTCGTGCTTTCGGTGCTCGGCATCTCGTGGGCCAATGTCCGTGTGAAACTGGTCAAGGTCGTCGGCGAACCGGCGGTCAAGGCCATGGAAACTGGCTTCGACATCGTCGTCACGCTGGTCCGCGACGGCCCGGCGGCGGCCTGGGACAAGATCAAGGAGCAGCTCGGCAACCTCAAGGACATGGTGATCGGCGGCATTACCAGCTTCGTCGTCGACATGGTGGCCAAGAAGGCGGTGCCCAAGATCATCGCCATGTTCATCCCCGGCGCCGGCTTCATTTCGGCCGCCATCTCGATCTACGAGTCGGTCATGGTCTTCGTCCAGAAACTGTCGAAGATCGCCGCCGTGGTCGGCGCCTTCGTCAATTCCATCGTCCAGATCGCGGCCGGCAACATCGGCGGCGCCGCCAAGCGCGTCGAGAGCGTGCTGGCCGGCCTGCTCTCGCTGGCGATCAGCTTCCTGGCCGGTTTCGCCGGGCTGGGCAAGGTCGCCGACAAGGTGATGGGGGTTATCAACAAAGTCCGCGCGCCGATCGACAAGGCGCTCGACGCCTTGATCGGCTGGATCGTCACCATGGCCAAGAAGCTGTTCGCCAAGGTGTTCGGCAAGGATAAGGACAAGGACGCCGCGTCCGGCGACGTGCGCGACCAGGCCGGCACGGCGTTGGCCGGCAAGCTGGGCGGCGAGGCCAGCGTCGAGGATACCGAGAAGGCGGCGACCGCCGTCATGGGCGAGCTCAAGGCCAAGGGCCTGAGCCGGGTCTATCTCGGGCCGGAAAATGCGGAGGGCGATCGCGACATCTTCGCCGCCGCCAGTCCGCCGAAGCGGGTCCGGGTGCTGGCCCGCAAGCGGGTCATCGTCAGCATTGAGGCCAGCGTCAAGGTCAGCGGCGAACCTGTGCTGTCCGGCCTGTCCGGCGCCGGCTTCGCCAGGTTCGACCAGGAAAGGGCCGCCGCGATGGGCGGCAGCGGCGAGGCGGCGATGTTGCCGGAAGTCAGCCAGCCGCCGGGAACGGCGGCCAGAAAAGGCAGCCAGCCGTCGTCGGGAATGGTCATCAAGCCGGATGCCGGGGCGCAGAAACTGGAGGTCGTCGCCTGGAACACCAGCGCCCCGGAGAAGGGCCACAATACCTCGCACGCCGAACGCCAGTTCATCGAATGGTTCAACGGCCAGAACGCCAAGTGGAAGGCGCGGGTGTTGACGGTGGACGTCACCGTCAACGGCCGCCCGATCTGCGATCTGTGCGCCAGCGATATCGCGGGCATGAAAGCACGCTATCCGCAGGTGGCGATCAACTGGAAGAGTGGCGACAGCGGCGGCAAGAAAGGGCAGGGCGAGAAGCGCCAGTTGAAGGCGTGACTTTGGTTGTTTCGTCGCCCTGCGACTTGCGCCGCAGGACAATCGCCTGGATTTGGACAAATGCTACGGTCAGCCGGAAAAAGGGTGAAAATTAAATTTCCCGCCCCGTAGCTTGGTCCGGGCTGTTGGCTGTCTGCGCTAGCATTTCGCGACGATATATCGGGTGGAGCGATGACAAGAGGCCGGGGAATCTGACATGATGAAGGTTTATCCCAAACTAAAAATAGGCCGGCTAGGACACGATGCGACCAGTTGTCATTTTCTATACGAATTGCCAGGGGCAGGGGCTGATCAAACTGCTGGCCGATCAGCCCGGATTTCGGGATCACGAACTGGTATTCCTGACGGCCTGGCAGCATGTCCGCCCGAGCGTGGATCAGATCGCTCGCTGCAAGGTGCTGATTTATCAGAACTCGTTCGGTACCCCCGCCTTTCTGGATGAGCTGCCGGCGGAGGCGACCCGGATAGTCATCCCACTGATTACTTGTGCCTTCCTGTGGCCCTTCACGTTCGACCGGCCGAACGAGCCGGTGGGCTGGCGCTTCCCGTACGGGGATCGACAACTGGTCGCCAAGATGAGTGGCGATGTTGAACCGGAGGCGGCGGCGACAGAGTATTTTTCCCAGGATTTCGGCCGGCAGATGAATCTCAATCGCCTGCTCGACCTGGAGCTTCAGAAATGGGAGAAATATGACCAGAACAGCGACGTGCGCCTGGGCGCCTTCCTGAAAGACAATATCTTCAGCCATCGGCTGTTTTTTACGCCAGATCACCCGACCGACTTCGTGATGATTGAACTGGCCAACCAGTTGCTCGGCAAGCTGCATCAGCCGCCCATGGCGATTCCCGACTGGGCGGGCCATCAGCACTCCCTGGCCGGGACAGAGGTCCCGGTGCATCCTTCGATCATTCGGCATTTCGCGCTCGCCTATCTGCCCGAGAATCACCACTATCCCCTGTGGGGCGGGACGAAAGCGCTCGATACGCTGGGTTTCTACGTCAGCTATTGCCGGGCATTGCGCGCCCCGTCGATCGACGACGCACTGCGGGATGCCGTTACCGCCATCTATAACCGTGACGAGGCAACGGCCTTGAATATTTGCACACTGATCGGTCTGCGCAATCCGGTTCATCCTTGGGCGATGAGCGTATTGGCCCTGATTTCGGCGCTCAATGGCGAACGCGAGATGGCTTGCCAACTGTTCATCAATGCCCTTCCCGCCCCGGCCGAGGCGAGTCAGGCCTAGCAATGGCGATCCCCGGGACGCTGTGTCAGGCGGTGGAAGCGCAGGCACGCCGAGATGCCGGCAAGGTCTTTTGCCGCATCCGGAAATGTGGCGATGAACGGGCCATCAGCTATGGCCAACTGTTCGAGAATGCCTCGCTTTATTGCGGGGCCTACCAGGCGCTGGGCATCGCGCGGGGGGCGAACATTTTTATCCAGCTCAGCCTGAGTGAAGATCTCATCTATTCCTTCGTCGGCGCGATGCTCGGGGGTTTTATCCCGTCTTTCGTGGCGCCGCCGGGGGAGCGTCAGGAGCCGGCACATTATTGGCAGCAATTGCTGCATCAATGTCAGCGGGTCACGGGGGGCCGTCTGCTGACCTCGCCCGACCTCGCCAGGCAGGTCGGTACGATGCTCGGCGATACCGGCGTCACAGTCCTGGCGACCGATACCATCCGGGCGAATTTCCGGCCGCCTTCCCACCCGGTGATTGCTCCTGATGAAATCGCCCTATTGCAGCACAGTTCCGGCACCACGGGTTCCCGCAAGGGGGTTGCCTTGTCGCATCGCGCCATCCTGGATCAGGTAGGGCGATACGCCCAGGTACTGTGCCTCGACGCCAATGACGTTGTGGTCAGCTGGCTGCCGCTGTATCACGACATGGGTCTGATTTCGAGCTTCCTGCTCCCGATGGTGAGCGGAACGCCCCTGGTCCTCTTGGATCCGTTCGAGTGGGTCGCCGCCCCCTGGACCTTGCTGAGCACCATCTCGGAACATCGGGGCACCTTGACCTGGCTGCCGAATTTCGCGTTCCACTTCCTCGCCCGAATGCCGCTGGACCCGGGCCTGAGCTTCGATCTGTCCGCCATGAAAGCCTTCATCAATTGTTCCGAGCCCTGCAAGGCGGAAGCCTTTGAGGTTTTCACGGGGCGTTTTGGCAGATTTGGCGTGACCCGGGAACAACTGCAGATTTCCTACGCCATGGCCGAGGCGGTCTTTGCCGTCACCCAAACACCGATTGGCCAAGCCCAGCAGGCTTTGCCGGTATCGGCCAGCGGCCTGCGCGAAGGCCGACTGGAGACCGGGCCGGAGCCGGAGGATTGCATCCAGCTGATGTCCGTCGGCACGCCGATGTCTGGTGTGCAGATACGGATTCTCGATGAAGCCGGAGATGACCTGCCCGAACGCGCGGTCGGCGAGATCGCCTTGTCGGCGCCCTACCTGTTCGACGGCTATTATCGGGAGCCGGCGCTTACGGCAGCCGTGATCCGCGATGGCTTTTATCTGACCGGCGATCTGGGGGCCATGTTCGCTGGCAGCTTGTATGTGACGGGGCGGAAAAAGGATCTGATCATCGTCAACGGCAAGAATTACTATGCTCATGATGTCGAGGAGATCATCTCCCGGGTGGCCGGGGTGAAGCCCGGTCGCTGCGTTGCTTTTGGACTGCCCAATCTGGCGATGGGCAGCGAGTGCATCCACGTCGTAGCTGAATCCGAGGCTTCGGAAGAGCAGTTCATGAACATAGGCCGGGAAATCAAAAAGGCGCTGCAGCAACAGATGGGCCTGCTGATTGCCCAAGCCAAAGTAGTGCCGCCAAAGTGGCTGATCAAAACAACGAGCGGCAAAATTTCCCGTTGGGGAAACCGCGAAAAATATCTGGGGGCTACTCAGGCCCACGTTTCCTGAAAGTACGAAAATGACCCTCTACGCCAAGTTGCAGGACGTGATGCGCAATGTGTTCATGGCGCCGACCCTTGAAATCGGACCGGAAACGACAGCGCTGGACGTTCCCGGCTGGGACTCCCTGTCGCACACCCTGTTGATACTGGAAATGGAAGCGGCGTTCGGGGTGCATATCGACCCGGATCAGGTCGCCCTCTGCAACAATCTCCAGGAACTGGTCGAGTATATCGAGTCGCTCAAAACACCGAATACCGACGACCTGACGCGAATGGTGCGGATTGATTCCCAGGGGTACCAATACCGGGTCGACCTGTTGCAGTCGCTGCGATTCAATACCCTGATCGTCGAGATCACCAGTCGCTGCAATCTGCGCTGCATTTTTTGCCCGAAAGCGATCAAGGACAACGAGAAGATTCCGGGGCGCGATATCGACATGGATGAAGCGACGCTGGACAGCACCTTGCGCTTTGCCCGCCAGGCCAGTCCGGCCATCGCTTCCCTGGTCGGCGTCGGCGAGACCACGTTCCGTGAGGACTGGAAAGCGGTTTGCCAGCACTTTTTCAACCTGGGCATGGCCTGCATCATCAATTCCAACTTCGGCCGCCTTTACACGGAAGCCGACCTGGATGCCCTGCTGAAATTTGCCAATATCACGATCAGCATTGAATCTTCCGATATCGAGCTGCAAAAGAAGCTCAGAAAAGCGGTCGACCTCAAGGTCATCCTGACCAATATCATCGCCCTGCGCAGCCGGGCGCGACTCAAGGGCGTTCGGCTGCCGCGCCTGACCGTCAATTGTACGGTCTCCGATCGCAACGTGATGGGCGTCAAGGAGCTGGCTGCCTTCTGCGCCGAGCTGGGGGTCAATCAGTTGAACCTGAGCAGCCTGTATGAAATCGAAGAACTGAAGGACAACCAGATGCGCTCCATCGAGCACATGGAAGACGCCGAGCGGGTCGATGCACTCAAGGTGCTGGAGGACACGCAGCAAGTTTTGCAAGGTTCATCGACGCAACTCTGTGTCCAGCCGCGACTCCTGCAGTTGTACAAAGGGGCCTCCGAAGAAGGCCCCCGGGATGGCCTGACCCGGGTCTGCATGCAGCCGTGGACGGCCTACACCGTCGGTGCCGATGGGCAGGTTTTTCCCTGCTGTGTCACTGCTGAGTCTTTTGCCTGGATCGACGAACCCATGGAAGCATTGCTCAATGGCCCGGCTATTCGTCAACTCCGGGGACAACTGTTAGATGGCGATTTACCGGCCATGTGCCAGGCTTGCAGCAATGCGCCCCTGGGCTCAAAAGAAGATCTTGCCCGGGCGGTGGTTGCCGAAGCGCTGAAATCCGGTAAGGCAATGCCTGCCTAGGTCATAGGTTCATTTTAAACAGTGCCGTCTGAGCGAATGACAAGGGGGCGCGCAAGAAAAAAAGCCGCCCTTGGGCGGCTTTTGAGTTTGGCGCTGGAGGGGGCTCAGCGAACGATCTGGTTCAGCTCGCCCTTGGCATAGCGCTCGGCCATCTTGTCCAGCGCGACGGCCTTGATCTTGCTGGCGTTGCCGGCGGTGCCGAAGGCTTCGAAGCGGGCCAGGCAGATCTTCTTTGCGGCTTCGCGAGCCGGCTTGAGATAGTCGCGCGGGTCGAACTTGTCCGGATGCTCGGTCAGGTAGCGGCGGATGGCGCCGGTCATGGCGAGGCGGATGTCGGTGTCGATATTCACCTTGCGCACGCCGTGCTTGATGCCCTTGACGATTTCCTCGACCGGCACGCCGTAGGTTTCCTTCATGTCGCCACCGAATTCGCGGATTTCGGCGAGCAGTTCCTGCGGCACGCTGGAGGAGCCGTGCATGACCAGGTGGGTGTTCGGGATGCGGGCGTGGATTTCGGCGATACGATCGATGGCAAGGATGTCGCCGGTCGGCTTTTTGGTGAATTTGTAGGCGCCGTGGCTGGTGCCGATAGCGATGGCCAGGGCGTCGCAGTTGGTCTGCTTGACGAAGTCGGCGGCCTGCTCGACGTCGGTCAGCAGGTCTTCGCGGGTCATGTGGCCTTCGGCGCCGTGGCCGTCTTCCTTGTCGGCCTTCATGGTTTCGAGGCTGCCCAGCACGCCGAGTTCGCCTTCGACGGAAACACCGATGGCGTGGGCGAATTCGACGACCTTGCGGGTGACTTCGACGTTGTACTCGTACGTGGCGACGCTCTTGCCGTCAGCCTGCAGCGAGCCGTCCATCATCACCGAGGTGAAGCCGGAACGGATGGCGCCCATGCAGACGGCCGGGCTCTGGCCGTGGTCCTGGTGCATGACGATGGGGATGTTGGGGTAGGCTTCGAGGGCGGCCAGGATCTGGTGGCGCAGGAAGGGCTCGCCGGCGTATTTGCGGGCGCCGGCCGAGGCCTGCATGATGACCGGGGCGTCGACCTGGGCGGCGGCTTCCATGATGGCCCAGACCTGTTCCATGTTGTTGACGTTGAAGGCGGGCAGACCGTAGCCGTTTTCGGCGGCGTGGTCGAGCAGTTGGCGCATGGATACGAGCGGCATGGGAACTCCTGTTCGGTTTCGTGTTTAGCTAATCGGTCTATTTTACAGGGCTAGGCAATCTGGTGCTCGCCCACCCGGACGATCTTGAGGGTGTTGGTGCCGCCGGTGGTACCGATCGGCTCGCCGATGGTCAGGGCGATCAGGTCACCCTTCTCTACGACCCCGCGGTCGATCAATAGTTGCTCGGCTTCGGCCAGCAGGCGGTCGCGGTCGGTGTGCTGCTGCTTCATGGCCAGCGGGCAGACGCCGCGGTAGAGCACCATGCGGCCGAGCGATTCGGTATCGGGGGTCAGCGCGTAGATCGGCACGCCGGAATTCATCCGGCTCATCCACAGGGCGGTCGAGCCGGACTGGGTCAGCGCGGCGATGGCCTTGACCTTGAGGTGGTGCGCCGTCCAGATCGCCGCCATGGCGATGGACTGGTCGATGCGGGTGAACACGCGGTCGAGGAATTCGCGGTCGAGGGTGATTTCGGCCGAGCGCTCGGCCTCGACGCAGATGCGGGCCATCGATTCGACGACCTCGACCGGGTACTTGCCGGCCGCGGTTTCGGCGGAGAGCATCACGGCATCGGTGCCGTCGAGCACGGCGTTGGCGACGTCGGAGACTTCGGCGCGGGTCGGCACCGGCGAGAGGATCATCGACTCCATCATCTGCGTGGCGGTGATGGTCAGCTTGTTCTTGTCGCGGGCCAGGCGGATCATCTTCTTCTGCAGGGCCGGGACGGAAGCGTCGCCGACTTCGACGGCCAGATCGCCGCGGGCGACCATGACGCCATCGGAAGCGTCGAGGATTTCTTCCAGATTGGTCACCGCCTCGACGCGCTCGATCTTGGCGATCAGCACGGCGGAGCTGCCGGCGGCGCGCAGCAGCTGGCGGGCCATGTACATGTCGGCGGCGCTCTTGGGGAAGGAGACGGCGACGAAATCGACGCCGATCTGGGCGGCCGTCTTGATGTCGTCCATGTCCTTGGCGGTCAGCGCCGGCGCGGTCAGGCCGCCGCCCTGGCGGTTGATGCCCTTGTTGTTCGACAGTTCGCCGCCGACCAGCACGCGGGTATGGATTTCCTGGCCGCGCACGCCGGTGACTTCGAGCTTCAGGCGGCCGTCGTCGAGCAGCAGGATGTCGCCATTGACGACGTCCTTGGGCAGGTCCTTGTAATCGAGGCCGACGCGGTCCTGGTTGCCGAGCCCGCAGCCGGCGTCGAGGATGAAGGCGTCGCCGATGGCCAGCGTGATCCGGCCGCCCTCGAATTTGCCGACGCGAATCTTCGGCCCCTGCAGGTCGCCGAGGATGCCGACGGTGCGGCCATACTTGGCCGCAGCAGCGCGGATGCCATCGGCGCGCGCCTTGTGGTCGTCGGCCGTGCCGTGCGAGAAATTCATCCGGACGACATCGACGCCGGCCTGGACCATGCGTTCGAGAACATCCGGGGTGGATGAGGCGGGGCCCAGCGTGGCAACGATCTTGGTGTGGCGTGACATGTCTCTTCTCTTCCCTGGCTTTTTTTCGTTTTTGGGCTTTTTTTGCCGCCGACCGTAGCATTGCCACGGCCGGCTGCGGTCTGGCTTACTTGGCGGCGCGCTCTTCGAGCACGGCGATGGCCGGCAGGGTCTTGCCTTCGAGGAATTCCAGGAAGGCGCCGCCGCCGGTCGAGATGTAGCCGACGTCGTCGTGGATGTGGAACTTGGCGATGGCGGCCAGCGTGTCGCCGCCGCCGGCGATCGAGAAGGCTTCGGAGTGGGCGATGGCCGAGGACAGCATCTTGGTGCCGCCGGCGAACTGCGGCAACTCGAAGACGCCGACCGGACCGTTCCAGACGATGGTGCCGGCGTTGGCGATGATCTCGGCCAGCTTGGCGGCGGTCTTCGGGCCGACGTCGAGGATGCGGTCGTTGGCGTGCACGTCATCAACCGAAATCTTGTTGGCGCGGGCCAGTGCCGAGACTTCGTCGGCGACGACGACGTCGGTCGGCAGCGGCACTTCGGCGCCGCGCTGCTTCATGATGTCCATGATGGCGTGGGCTTCCTTGACCAGGTCAGGCTCGGCCAGCGACTGGCCGATGCGCTTGCCGTCGGCGAGCAGGAAGGTGTTGGCGATGCCGCCACCGACGATCAGTTGGTCGACCTTGTCGGCCAGCGACTTGAGGATGGTCAGCTTGCTGGACACCTTGGAGCCGCCGACGATGGCGACCAGCGGGCGCTTCGGGTTATGCAGAGCCTTGCCCAGGGCATCGATTTCGGCGCCCATCAGGATGCCGGCGCAGGCCACCGGGGCAAATTTGGCGATGCCGTGGGTGGTCGCTTCGGCGCGGTGGGCGGTGCCGAAGGCGTCATTGACGTAAACATCGCACAGCTTGGCCATCTTCTGGGCCAGTTCTTCGTTGTTCTTCTTCTCGCCCTTGTTGCAGCGGCAGTTTTCGAGCAGCACGACTTCGCCCGGCTTGACCTCGAAACCGCCGTCGACCCAGTCAGTGATCAGGCGTACCGGCTTTTGCAGCAACTGGCCAAGGCGCACGGCGACCGGCATCAGTGAGTCGTCGGGGGTGCATTCGCCTTCGGTCGGACGGCCCAGGTGGGAGGTGACCATGACCGCCGCGCCCTTTTCCAGGCAGTACTTGATCGAGGCCAGCGAGGCGCGGATGCGGGTGTCCTCGGTGATGTTGCCGGCTTCGTCCTGCGGCACGTTCAAGTCGGCGCGGATGAAAACGCGCTTGCCGGATACGTCGAGGTCGGTCAGTTTGATGACGTTCATTGTCTTCTCCAAAGGTGAGGTTAGTTGTCTTTTTGCGGCCAGAGGCGCGACCAGTGGTCGGCCACTTCCAGCATGCGGTTGGCGAAGCCCCATTCGTTGTCGAACCAGACGAACAGGTTGACCAGGTGGGTGCCGGCGGTGCGCGTCTGGCTGCCGTCGACGATGGCCGAATGGGGGTCGTGATTGAAATCGATCGAGGCGTGGGCCGCCTCGGAATAGGCGATCAGTTTTTTCAGCGGGCCGCGCGCGGCGTCGGCCAGCAGCAGGTTGATGCTGTGCGCCGAGACCGGGCGCTGGGTGGCGATGCTCAGGTCGATGGCCGAGACATTGGTGGTCGGCACCCGGATCGCCTTGGCCTGGACGCGGCCGGCCAGTTGCGGCAGCAGGCGCTCGACGCCGCGAGCCAGGCCGGTCGACACCGGTATGATCGACTGCATCGCCGAGCGGGTGCGCCGCAGGTCGTCGTGGTGGTAGCCGTCGATCAGCGGCTGGTCGTTCATGACCGAATGCAGCGTCGTCAGCAGGGCTTGCTCGACGCCGACTTCGCGGTCGAGCAGGTCGAGCAGCGGGACGATGGCGTTGGTCGTGCAGGATGCGGCCGAGACCAGTTGTTCGGCGCCGGTCAGCGTCTGCTGGTTGATGCCGGCGACGATGGTCGCATCGACATCCTCGCCGCTGGCGCCGGGGTGCGAGAGCAAGAGGCGCGGGCAGCCGGCATTTATGAATTTGGCCAAATTTTGCCGCTGACCGTAGCATCCGGAGGCTTCGATCAGCAGATCGATGTCCAGCGCGCGCCAGTCGACGTCTTCCGGTGTCCGGGCATGGCTGACGGCAATCGGCCGGCCTTCGATCAGCAGACGCTCGCCAGCGACCTCGACCGTGCCGGGAAAGCGGCCATGGGTCGAATCGAAACGGGTCAGATAGGCCATACTTTCCAGGTTCGCCGGTTCGTTGATGGCGACGACCTGAAGCTTGTGCGCCACCGGCGACTCCAGCAGGGCGCGCAGGAAGCAGCGGCCGATGCGGCCGTAACCGTTGATGGCAAGACGCAGGGGAGCAGAATCGGGCACGTTGGGGCGCAGGGCTTTCTGGCGGGGTGAAACAAAAGGGGCCTTGCGGCCCCTTTCCTGAAACAAACAGCTTACTTGACGGCCATCCAGGCGCGGGCGGCGTCGAGCATGCGGCAGGAGTAGCCCCACTCGTTGTCGTACCAGGCCAGGACCTTGACCAGCACCGAGCCGTCTTCGTTCTTGATGACGCGGGTTTGCGTCGCGTCGAAGGTCGAGGACACGGTGGTGTGGTTGAAGTCGGACGACACCAGCGGCTCGTTGTTGACGTCGAGGATGCCCTTCAGCGGGCCGTTGGCGGCGGCGGCCATCAAGGCGTTGATCTCTTCCTTGGTGGTGGCGCGCTCGGCGGTGAAGGTCAGGTCGACCAGCGAGACGTTGATGGTCGGCACGCGCAGCGCGAAACCATCGACCTTGCCGACCAGTTGCGGCAGCACCAGGCCGACGGCCTTGGCGGCGCCGGTCTTGGTCGGGATGATGTTGGCGGCAGCGGCACGGGCGCGGCGCAGGTCCTTGTGGCGGACGTCGACGGTGACCTGGTCGTTGGTGTAGGCGTGGATGGTGGTCATCAGGCCCTGCTTGATGCCGACGCTGTCGGCCAGGATCTTGGCGACCGGGGCCAGGCAGTTGGTCGTGCAGGAAGCGTTGGAAACGACGGTCATGCCGGACTTCAGCGCGCCTTCGTTAACGCCCATGACGATGGTGGTGTCGACATCGTCGCCGCCAGGGGCGGAGATCAGCACGCGCTGGGCGCCCTGGTCGAGCAGCGCCTGGGCCTTGGCCTTGGTGGTGTAGGCACCGGTACATTCGAGCAGCACGTCGACGCCGTGGCTGGCCCAATTGACGCCCTTGGGGTCCTTGGTCGAGTAGAAGGGGATCTTCTTGCCGTCGATGATGATGCAGTTTTCGCCCTCGGTTTCCACGGAGGTGCGGAAGCGACCATGGGTGGTGTCGTACTTGAGCAGGTGGGCGTTGGTGGTCAGATCGCCGGAAGCATTGATGGCGACGACCTCGAATTCATTCTGCAAGCCCTGTTCGTAGATGGCGCGCAGCGTGCAGCGACCGATACGACCAAAACCGTTGATTGCAACCTTGATAGCCATGAATCTAACTCCCTCTCTAAAAAATCAGGACAACAGCGCCTTGGCCGTATTGACGACGTTGGCGACGGTGAAACCGAACAATTCGAACAGCTGGCCGGCCGGTGCCGACTCGCCGAAGCGGTCGATGCCGATCACGGCGCCATGCAGGCCGACATACTTGCGCCAGAAATCCGGATGCGCCGCCTCGATGGCGATGCGGGTCTTGCAGGCGCCGACCACGGACTTCTTGTAGTCCTCGCTCTGGCGGTCGAAAACGTTGGTGCAGGGCATCGAGACGACGCGGGTGGCGATGCCTTCGCCGGCCAGCGCGGCCTGGGCGTCGAGCGCCAGCTTGATTTCGGAGCCGGTGGCGATGAAGGTGATCTGGGCCTCGCCTTCGCAGTCGGACAGCACGTAGCCGCCCTTGGCAATGTCGGCGTCGGCAACCTTTTGCGTCACGGTCGGCAGGTTCTGGCGCGACAGGGCGAGCAGGCTCGGGCCGTCGGTACGGTCGACCGCCGAAGTCCAGGCAATGGCCGTTTCGGTCGCATCGGCCGGGCGCCAGACGTCGAGGTTCGGGATGATGCGCAGGCTGGGGATGTGCTCGACCGGCTGGTGCGTCGGGCCGTCCTCGCCGAGGCCGATGGAGTCATGGGTGTAGACCATGATCTGGCGCTGCTGCATCAGGGCGGCCATGCGGATGGCGTTGCGGGCGTAGTCGGAGAAGACCAGGAAGGTCGCGGTGTAGGGCAGCAGGCCGCCGTGCAGCGCAATGCCGTTGGCGATGGCGGTCATGCCGAATTCGCGGACGCCGTAGTAGCAGTAGTTGCCGCCTTCGGTGCGGGTGACGCCCTTGCTGCCCTTGACGAAAGTCAGGTTGGAGCCGGCCAGGTCGGCTGAGCCGCCGAAGATTTCCGGCACGGCCGGGACCAGCGCGGCGATGGCGTTCTGCGAGGCCTTGCGGGTGGCGATGTTCTCGGCCTTGTCGCGGCAGGCGGCGATGTAGGTGGCCTTGGTGGCTTCCCAGTTGGCCGGCAGCTCGCCCTTGATGACGCGGCGCTCGAACTCGGCTGCTTCGGCCGGGAAGGCGGCGCGGTAGGCGGCGAAACGGGCATTCCAGTCGCCTTCGATGGCGGCGCCGTCAGCCTTGCGATCCCAGGCGGCGTAGACGTCGGCCGGGATCTCGAACGGGGCGTGTTCCCAGCCGATGTACTCGCGGGCGGCGGCGATTTCGTCCTTGCCGAGCGGGGCACCGTGGCAGTCGTGCGAACCCTGCTTGTTCGGCGCGCCGGCGCCGATGGTCGTCTTGCAGCAGATCAGGCTCGGCTTGTCGGTGACGGCCTTGGCGGCGAGCAGGGCCTGCTCGACGGCTTCGGCGTCATGGCCATCGACGTTGGCGATGACGTGCCAGCCGTAGGATTCGAAGCGGCCCGGCGTGTGGTCGGTGAACCAGCCTTCGACATGGCCGTCGATCGAGATGCGGTTGTCGTCCCAGAAGGCGATCAGCTTGCCCAGGCCGAGCGTGCCGGCCAGCGAGCAGGCTTCGTGCGAGACGCCTTCCATCAGGCAACCGTCGCCCATAAAGACGTAGGTGTAGTGGTCGACGATGGCGTGGCCCGGCTTGTTGAACTCGGCGGCCAGCACCTTCTCGGCCAGCGCGAAGCCCACGGCGTTCGTAATGCCCTGGCCAAGCGGGCCGGTCGTCGTCTCGACGCCGACGGTGATGCCGTATTCCGGGTGGCCGGCCGTCTTGGAGTGCAGCTGGCGGAAATTCTTCAGATCGTCGATCGTCAGGTCGTAGCCGGTCAAGTGGAGCAGCGCGTAGATCAGCATCGAGCCGTGGCCGTTGGACAGCACGAAGCGGTCGCGGTCAGCCCATTGCGGATTGGTCGGGCTGTGGCGCAGGTGGCGACGCCAGAGGACTTCGGCGATTTCGGCCATGCCCATCGGCGCACCGGGGTGGCCGGAATTGGCTTGCTGGACGGCGTCCATGGCAAGGGCGCGGATGGCGCCGGTCAGGGGAGAAAACTTGGGGAGGGTGCTGACGCTCATGTCCGGAAATCCAGCCTGCTGAAAAGGCTAAATTATCCGGGAAAACCCCGATTTTGGGTAGGGCGAGTTGCTCGGAAGGGCGGTTTTGAGGCTCGCTACCGATCAGTTTTTATGAATGCAGAATTCATGATCGCTGAACTCCCGGTAGCGGCCGAGCGGCGCGCCATCCGGGAGGGCGCGCCGGATGGTCGATCAGGCGGCGTGATAGGCGGTGACGCGGTCCACCTCGTTGCGCGAACCGAGAATGACCGGCACCCGCTGGTGCAGTTTGTCCGGATCGATGTCGAGGATGCGCTGGCGCCCGGTGGTCGCTGCGCCGCCGGCCTGTTCGACCAGGAAGGCCATCGGGTTGGCTTCGTACATCAGGCGCAGCTTGCCGCCCTTGTCCTTGAGCTTGCTGTCGAGCGGGTACATGAAGATGCCACCGCGGGTCATGATGCGATGCACGTCGGCGACCATCGAACCGACCCAGCGCATGTTGTAGTCCTTGCCGAGCGGACCTTCCTTGCCGGCCTGCATTTCAGCCACGTAGCGCTGGACCGGCGCTTCCCAGAAGCGCTGGTTGGCCATGTTGATGGCGAATTCCTTGGTGTCGGCCGGAATCTGCGCATTTTCCTGGGTCAGCACGAACTGGCCCTGCTCGCGGTCGAGCGTGAAGACGACAACACCGTCGCCGACGGTCAGCACGAGCAGTGTGGTCGGGCCATAGACGGCATAGCCGGCCGCGACCTGAGCGGTGCCCGGTTGCAGGAAGGCGGCTTCGGCCGCCTCCGGCGTCGACAGATCGGCGCCTTCCGGGCATTTGAGCACCGAGAAGATGGTGCCGATCGAGACATTGACGTCGATGTTCGACGAGCCATCGAGCGGGTCGAAGGTCAGCAGGTATTCGCCCTGCGGGTAGCGGTTGGGGACCAGGTGCGGCAGGTCCATTTCCTCGGAGGCCATGGCGGCGAGATGACCGCCCCACTCATTGGCGTCGAGCAGGATGTCGTTGGACAGCACATCGAGCTTCTTCTGCGCTTCGCCCTGCACATTGTCGCTGCCGGCTTCGCCGAGCACGCCACCCAGCCCGCCCTTGCCGATGGCGACGGAGATGGCCTGGCAGGCCCGTGAGACGATTTCGATCAGGAATTTCAGGTCGCCGGTGAGGACGCCCTTGTTGCGTTGTTCTTCGGTGAGATAGCGTGCCAGCGTGCGCTGTGCCATGGTGACTCCTGCCGCGATGCGAAATGCAAAGGGCGGATTTTAACCCGCGGCGCAGCGGGCGTGCAGGTAGGCGAAGGCGGCGGCGCTGGTCAGCGGCTTGCTGAACAGGAAGCCCTGGACTTCGTCGCAGCCGTTGGCGCGCAGCAAATCCAGTTGGTCCTCGGTCTCGACGCCCTCGGCAATGACCTTGAGGCCCAGGGAGTGGGCCAGGGCGATGGTGCCGAAGGCGATCGCCCGGTCGTTGAGATCGGTTTCGATGTCGGCGACGAAGGAACGGTCGATCTTCAGATGATCGATCGGGAACAGCTTCAGGTAGGCGAGCGACGAATAGCCGGTGCCGAAGTCGTCGATGGCCAGCGTGACGCCCATCCGGCCCAGGCGTTCAAGAATGATGATGGCTTCCTGCGGGTTTTCCATCACCGAGCTTTCGGTGATTTCCAGCTCCAGCAAGTCGGCTGGCAAACCGGAGGCGGCCAGGGCGCTGGCTACCGTTTCGCAGAAGTCGCGGCGGCGCAACTGGCGGGCCGAGACGTTGACCGCGATGCGCATCGGCTGGAGACCTGCATCGATCCAGCGCTTCATTTCGCGGCAGGCGTTGGTCAGTACCCAGTCGCCGATTTCGACGATGATGCCAGTTTCCTCGGCCACCGGGATGAAGCGCGACGGGGAGATCATGCCTTCGCTCGGATGGTGCCAGCGAAGCAGCGCCTCGACGCCGGTCGGCTTCGCGTCGCCGGCCCGGAACTGCGGCTGGAAGCACAGCGCGAGTTCGTTGCGGGCGATGGCGTGACGCAGCTTGTGCTCGATGTTCAGGCGTTCCGAGGTGGCCAGGTTCATTTCGCTGGCAAAGAACTGGTAGTTGTTCCGACCAGCCGCCTTGGCGTGGTACATCGCCGTATCGGCGTTTTTCAGGATGATGTCGCCGTCCGGGCCGTCGTCCGGAAAGAGGCTGATGCCGATCGACGGACTGGTATGCAGTTCGTGGCCGTTGGCCTCGATTGCCGAGGACAGCGAGACGATGACCTTGCCGGCCACCGTTGCCGCATCGGACGGGGAGTTGATGCCGGGCAGGATGATCACGAACTCGTCGCCACCCAGGCGCGCCACGAAATCCGTTTCGCGGACGACGCTGGACAGGCGACAGGCGACCTCGCGCAGCATTTCGTCGCCAACCTGGTGGCCCAGCGTGTCGTTGATGATCTTGAAGCGATCAAGGTCGAGGAACATGATCGCCACTTTCCAGCCGTGGCGGCGGGCCTCCGGCAGCAGCTGGGCCAGGCGCATGAGCAGGGCAAGGCGATTCGGCAGGCCGGTCAGCGTGTCATGCTGGGCGATGTGGCGCATCCGTTCCTCGGACTGCTTGCGCTCGGTGATGTCGGCCAGGATCCATATGTAATTCGCCGGCAGTCCGCTCTGCGGATCGTCGACGCGATTGACCCGCGTGCCGGCCGGGAAGTTGTCGCCGTTTTTCCGGGTGACCTGCAGTTCGCCGTTCCATGAGCCGTGCTGGGCGATGTTTTCCTGGAAAACCTCCAGGGACTGTTCATGCTCCAGTTCGATCAAGCCGAAGACAGTCTGGCCGAGCAGCTCGAAGGATTCGTAGCCGGTCATCTGGGTGGTCGCCGGATTGATCGACAGGATGCGGTGCGCCTCGTCGGTGAAGATGATGCCGGCCGGGGTATGGGTGTAGACCTTTTGCGCCAGTTGTTCGCGCTCTGCGCTGGTCCGGCGTTCGGTGATGTCGGTACAGGTGGTGACGCAGCCGGCCAGTTGGCCGTCGATGTGCAGCGGTTCGCTCCGGAACAGGTGGGCGCGGCCGCGCGGGCCGGCATGCTCGTAGGAGTAAGGTTCAAACTTGGCAGCGAGCGCGGTCTGCCGCTCGACGATGGCGTTGACGTCGCCGAATCCGAATTCGCCCCGTTCGGCCAGGACGCGGATCAGCTCGGCGAAATGAGCACCTTCGCGGACGATATCCGGCGGCAGTTCGAGAATGTCGACCAGGCCGGCGTTCCAGATGCGCAGGCAGAGGTTTTCGTCGAATACGCCGATGCCCTGCGGCATGCTCGAAACCACGCTCTGCAGATAAGCCAGTTTGCGGCTTGTCTCGGCAGATTGGGGCGGGGACATGTCGGTTGAGGTCAACGGAGTAGATAAATCAATTAATTAACACTTAATGATAGCCCACTCTGTATGCCTCGGCCATGTGTGCGCATGTTTTTTTCAATTGTGGCGATTAAATGTCAGAAATGCGCCATTTGATAGAACAGCCGATGGATGCCATCTGTTCGCGTGGGCCGGCTCCCGTTCGGGCGATTTCGCTCATCGCCTCGAATAGCTCGCGGCGCGCATCGGGGGGCGCTGGATTGCGTCCGGAGGCGTCGAGGCGCCCGCGGTATTGCAGTTCGAGGCGGGCGTTGTAACCGAAAAAGTCGGGCGTGCACACGGCGCCGTAGGCGCGGGCGGTTTTCTGCGTGGCGTCGTAGAGGTAGGGGAAGGGGAACTGAAGTTCGCTGGCCCAGCGGCGCATCGCTTCCGGCGAATCCTCCGGGTAGGCGGCAATGTCGTTGCTCATGATCGCGACGCTGCCGATGCCTTGTCCGGCGAGTTCGCGGCAGTCGCGGATCAGGCGGTCGATGATCGCCTTGACGAAAGGACAGTGGTTGCAGATAAACATCACCAGCAAGCCATTCGGACCGCGACAACTGGCCAGCGTATGACGTTTGCCGTCGCCATCCGGCAGGTCAAAATCGAAGGCAGGCTGGCCAAAATCGCACACTGGTGGGTTCAGGGAGACCATGTTTCTCCACTCCAAAACGCATTTCGCCCATAATAGCACCGATGAATTCCCCTCGTTTCTACTGCCGGGAAGCCCTGTCGCCGGGCGCCCACGTCGAACTGCCCGAGCCGGTGGCGCGCCATGCCGTTCGGGTATTGCGCCTGCCACCGGGCGCGCCTCTGGTTTTGTTCGACGGTCGGGGCGGCGAGTATCCGGCACATATCGAGCGTATCGAACGCGATCGCGTTTATGCAGAACTGGCGGCCTGGCAGGACATCGAGCGCGAATCCTCGCTGGCGGTGACGCTGGTCCAGGCGCTGCAGGCCGGCGACAAGATGGATTTCACCATCCAGAAGGCAGTCGAACTTGGCGTGCGCGACATCGTCCCGGTCGAGAGCCGGCGCAGCGTGCTGCGCTTGTCCGGCGAGCGTGCCGCCAAGCGGGTGGCGCACTGGCAGGGCGTCGTGGCGGCGGCCTGCGAGCAGTGCGGACGCAACCAGGTGCCCCTGGTGGCACCCCTGGAAAAACTGGAAAACTGGCTGGCCCGGCCGGCTGGCGGAGCGCTGCGGCTGATGCTGGCGCCCGATGCCGGGCAGACCCTGGTGGATATCGCGCCGGTTGGGGAAGTGCAACTGCTGATCGGGGCCGAAGGGGGGCTCGATCCGCAGGAGATGATCGCGGCGGAGCAAGCCGGGTTTCAGGCGGTTCGCCTGGGGCCGCGCGTCTTGCGCACGGAGACGGCGGGGCTGGCCGCACTGGCGGCGCTGCAGGCCTTGTGGGGCGATTTCAAGGGGGGGTAGGCGATGTTCGAATCTGCGGAACTGGGCCACAAGGTCGACAAGAAGACGTTCAAGACCGAAGTACCGAAGCTGCGCGCCGAGTTGCTCGACGTGCAGTACGACATGCTGGAAAAAAAGGAATTCCCGGTCGTCATCCTGATCAGCGGGGTCGATGGCAGTGGCAAGGGGGAGACCATCAACCTGCTCTACTCGTGGATGGACCCGCGCCACATCTCGACGCTGGCCTTTGCCGAGCCGAGCGACGAGGAGCGTTCGCGGCCGGCCATGTGGCGCTACTGGCGCGCCTTGCCGCCCAAGGGCAAGGTTGGCATCTTTGCCGGCTCCTGGTATTCGCAGCCGATCACCGATCGTATCAACGGAACCATCCGGCGTCCCGAGCTGGACGAGCGCCTCGACGACATCAACCGTTTCGAGGCGATGCTGGTCAACGAGGGGGCGCTGGTCCTGAAATTCTGGTTCCACCTTTCCAAGGACGGGCAGAAGACCCGCCTGAAGGCGCTGGAAAAAGACCCCCGCACGGCCTGGCGGGTGACCAAGGAAAGCTACGAGCGCCTGAAGACCTACAACAAGCTGCAGGAAGTGGCCGGCCATGTGCTGCGCGTGACCAATACGGCGCATGCGCCGTGGATCATCGTCGAAGGGACCGATGATGAATATCGATCGCTGACTGTCGGCCGCATCGTGCTCGAGGCAATGAAGCGTCGCCTGAGCCAGGAGGGGTTGCAGCGCGTGCCGGTGGCGCCGCCTATCGTCCATCCGATCGACAAGAAGAATGTGCTCAGCGAGCTCGATCTGAGCCAGAAGCTGAGCAAGAAGAACTACGAGAGCGAGCTGGCCAAGTACCAGGCCCGGCTGTCGGAACTGGTCCGCGATCCGAGATTCGTCGGCAAGCGTTCGCTGGTGCTGGTATTCGAAGGCTCGGATGCGGCCGGCAAGGGCGGCAGCATCCGCCGCGTCGCCTCGGCGATGGATGCCCGGCAATACCAGATCGTGCCGATCGCCGCACCGACCGAGGAAGAGCGGGCCCAGCCCTATCTCTGGCGTTTCTGGCGCCACCTGCCGCGCACCGGGCGGGCGGCGATTTTCGACCGCTCGTGGTACGGTCGCGTGCTGGTCGAGCGGGTCGAGGGTTTCTGTGCCGAGGCTGACTGGCTGCGCGCCTATGCCGAGATCAACGATTTCGAGCACCAGCTGGTCGATTCCGGCGCCATCGTCGTCAAGTTCTGGCTGCAGATCAGTGCCGACGAGCAGTTGCGTCGTTTCAAGGAGCGTCAGGACACCGAGTTCAAGCGCTACAAGATCACCGACGAGGACTGGCGCAACCGCGAGAAATGGGACGACTACGTGTCGGCGGTCTGCGACATGGTCGACCGCACCTCGACCGGGCTGGCCCCGTGGACCTTGGTTGAAGCCAACGACAAGAACTTCGCCCGGGTTAAAGTACTGAAAACGCTGTGCGAGCGCCTCGAAGCGGCGCTCAAGGACGACAACGGAAAATATTCGGAAAAATGAGCGATACCCCTTACGACGAGCATTTCGTCTCCTGGTTCCGGGCGGTCACGCCCTACATCAACGCCTTTCGCGGCCGGACCTTCGTCATCGCCTTCGGCGGCAAGGCGGTGATGAGCGAGTTCGCCAAGACGCTGGCCTACGACGTCAACCTGCTGGTCAGCCTGGGCATCCGGCTGGTGCTGGTGCATGGCGCCCGGCCGCAGATCGAGGAAGAGCTGCGCGAAAAGAACCTGGAATCGAAATACCACCGCGGCTACCGGGTGACCGATGCGGCGGCACTCGACTGCGTGCTCGACGCGGTCGGCAGCGTCTACCTGGAAATCGAGGCGATGCTGTCGCAGGGCTTGCCCAATACGCCGATGGCCAACAGCCGGATTCGCGTGATCGGCGGCAATTTCATCACCGGCCAGCCGATTGGTGTGCTCGACGGTATCGACATGCACTACGCCGGCAAGGTGCGCAAGGTGGACGCCGAGGGCATCAATGCCCAACTCGGCCTGGGCAACATCGTGCTGCTCAACTGCGAAGGGCCGTCGCCGACCGGCGAAATCTTCAACCTGCAGATGGAAGAGGCAGCCGAAGCGGTGGCGGTGGCGATCAAGGCCGACAAGCTGGTGTATCTGACCGACAGCACCGGCGTCACCGACAACGGCGGCGAGCTGCTCGACGCGATGACCGCCGACGAGGCCTCGCAGCTGCTGCGCGACGCCGACTGGCTGTCGGCCGACATCAAGCGCTACCTGCCCTGCGCTGTGCGGGCCAGCCGGAGCGGCGTCGGCCGGGTGCACCTGATCGGCTTCGAGCAGGATGGCGCGCTGCTGCGCGAGCTGTTCACGCACGACGGCGTCGGCACCGTGGTCACCCGCGAATCGCTGGAAAATATCCGCGAGGCCAAGCCGGACGATATCGCCGCCCTGATCGCGCTGATCGAGCCGATGGAGCAGGAAGGTATCCTCGTCCATCGGCCGCGCGAACTGCTCGAACGCGAAATCGACCGTTTCTCGATCATGCTGCACGACGGCATCATTGTCGGCTGCGCCGCGCTCTACCTGCATTCCGACGAGGAGGCCGAGCTGGCCTGTCTGGCGGTTAGTGCCGAACACCGCGAATGGGGCTACGGCGAGCAGCTGATGGTGCGCATCGAGCAGCGCGCCCGCAAGCTGGGCATCAAGCGGCTGTTCGTGCTGACCACGCGGACCGAGCACTGGTTCGTCGAGCGCGGCTTCAAGCTCGGTTCGGTCGACGACCTGCCGGCCAACAAGCGCGACATGTACAACTATCAACGGCGCTCCAAGGTGCTGTTCAAAACCTTATAATTTCGCCAACCCCATTTTTCACGGAGTTTCACATGGCACGTACCGTCAATTGCATCAAACTCGGCCGCGAGGCTGAAGGCCTCGATCTGCCGCCCTATCCGGGCGCGCTCGGCCAGCGGATTTTTGAAAATGTCTCGAAGGAAGCCTGGCAGCAGTGGATCAAGGTGCAGACGATGATCATCAACGAAAATCGCCTGAACCTGGTCGATGCCAAGCATCGCAAGTATCTGGCCGAACAGCTGGAAAAGCATTTCTTCGGCGATGGCGCCGACCAGATCCAGGGCTACGTGCCGCCGAAGGCCTGATCAGCCCTCACCCGACGAAACCCCGCTGCGGCGGGGTTTTATTTTTTCAGGCCGCCCGATGCAGCAGCCAGGCGAGCAGCATGCCGCCGGGCAGCGCAATGATGGCCAGGATGACGCTGGTTCGCTTGAAGCCGGCCGCCTGCTCCGCGATGAATTGCTCCATGCCGGCGAACAGTTCGGGGAAGGCGGCGATATCGCTACGATTCTGGTTGTTCATCTGAGACTCCGGTGAGGCGAATGGCCTCACTATCGCCAGCCAATATTGCATGAACGTGACCGGAAGTTTGCCGCTGTCACGACCCCTTAACAGTCCCGACATAGCCTGATGGCCTTCTTCTTCGCCATATCGGGTGGTTGCGTGCTTAAGTTTCAAACGGGTTATTGGTTTGGCCGGCTGGGTTTTCGGGGTTTGTTCGTGCTCATCGGCGGCGTTTTCGCGGCCGCCTTTCTCGCCGTCTCGGTGCCGTATCTACTGTCGCGCTGGGACAGCATGCAGGGAGCGGCCGAAGCGCTGGCGGCGATTCGCCAGACTGCCGCGACCCGGGACTTGATCGGCGAACTGCAGCGTCGGCGCGGCAGCGTGTTCCTGGCCGGCGCCGGAAATTCCGAAAGTGGGCAAAATATCGGCCCGACCGTAGCATTGGCCGATGCGGACGATGATTTGCGCGCCTTGCTGGCGGTTTCGCCTGAAGAGGCGGCCGGCCGCAAGCGGATGCAGTTGTTCGCCAGTTTCGGCCAGCAGGTCGAGCGCCTGCAGTCGCAGGTCAGCGACCGGCTGGGCAGCGGCCGGGCGCAGGGCGACGAGCGCCAGCAGGCGGTGGCGGCGATCTGGCTGAAGGACTTGCCCTTGCTGCGCGAATCGCTGGCCCGCCTGGCGGTGCTGGCCGGGCTGGCGGCGCAGGAAGGCATGGTCGCCGACAAGCTGCGCCCCGAGCTGTCGGCGTCGATTGCCGTGGCCACCCATGCGCTGAGCGGCGCGCAGCGCGAACTGGCGCCCTACGTGGGTGGCGGCGGGGAGCTGGCGGCCTTGCACGAGCAGCTTGCCGCGCTGGCCGGAGAGTTCGAGCTGACGCAGACCCTGGCCTACGGTCTGGCCTTGAGCAGCACGGTGTATTCAAGCGCCGAACTGGCGCAGGGAATCGCCAGGCCGCTGGCCCAGGTTGACGAGCTGATCGGTCGCAGCGAGCGGCTGATGCTGGCCGGGCTGGACGAGGTGCTGGCCGCCGAGCGCGGCCGTCTGGTCAGCACCTTGCTGCTGGTCGTTGGTGGCCTGCTGATTTCCAGTTGCGGGCTGTATCTGGCCTACGCCCGTCTGGCGTCGAGCATCGATCAACTGGCGCGTGGTGCGAGCCGGCTGGCGACCGGCGACCTGTCGGTATCGATCCAGTTGTCCGGCCAGGACGAATTGCAGCGCATCGCCGAATCGCTGCGCGCGGTGCGCGACGGCCTGCGCAGCCTGATCGCCGATATCGCCAGCAGCGCCCATGCGCTGACCACCGGCTCGCTGTCGTTCGCCCAGGCGGCGACGTCGTCGGCCGAGCGGGCGCGCCAGCAGGAAGGCGACACGCTGCGGGTGGTGACGGCGGTCGAGGCAGCCGGACGGCAGGTCGACGAAATCGCCCGGGCAGCCGGCGAGAGCGACGCCGTGGCGCGCAGTTCGGATGAGTTGGCTACCTCTGGCCTGGAATCGGTCAGCCTGGCCAAGGCGGTGCTGGAGCAGATGAACGCCGACATCATCCAGGCCACCGGCTGCCTGGAGCGCATGGAGTCGGAAACGCGCCGGGTGTCGAGCGTGGTTGCGGTGATTGCCGGCATCGCCGAGCAGACCAACCTGCTGGCGCTCAATGCTGCCATCGAGGCGGCGCGGGCCGGCGAGAGCGGCCGTGGCTTCGCCGTGGTGGCCGACGAGGTGCGCAAGCTGGCCGAGCGGACGGCGCAGAGCACCAAGGAGATCGGCCAGATGATCGCTGCCATGCAGGGCATCGCCGGTGAGACTTCCAACGCGGTGCGCACCGCGGCCAGCCATGTCGAGACAAGCAACACCCAGGCTGGCGAAGCGGCGGCGGCGATGGGCCGGGTCCGCGACCAGGCCTGCCTGGTCGAGGCGGCCAGCCAGCGGATCAACGCCGCGCTGGCGACGCACCGCGACGAGGCCAAACGTATCGAGTCGCTTGTCGCCGGCATTGCCGAACTGTCGCTGGCCAATGGCCAGGCGCTGACCGGCGCGGCCGAATCGGCGCGCCTGCTGGAAGGGCTGTCCGGCAATCTGCGCCAGGCAATCGGCAAGTTCCGGTTGGGCGATGGGGCTGTCGGTTAAATGCTATCCCCCAAGGGGACTTCCTTCGGGGCGCGGTAGGCCGGAGGAAATGCCCGTTTTTTAAATAGCCTAAAAGCGGCGCATCAGCAGCTGCCGGCCGCCGACCGCGCTGTTGCGCACGGCGCGGAAGCCAAGATCGCGAAAGCGCTTGGTTCGGGCCGAAGACACGAGGATGCGGCCCGATTCGAAGGTTTGTTCGATCCAGTCGACCCGTGCCTTGATCAGCGCCCGGCCGATGCCCTGGCCGCGGTGCTCGGGGGCGACGGCCGAGAGATAGAGCAGGTGCGTTTTGGTCGCCCAGTCGGCCGCCTTGACGCCGCCGACGGCGATCACCTCGCCGGCCTGCTGGGCGACGAAGAACTGGCGGTAAAAGACCGGATCGTCGGCGCCGATTTCCCGATGCAGGCGTTCGCGGCTGTAGCGCTCGGGGTCGGCGAAGGCATTGAAGACCAGCGCCACGCAGCTATCGACCAGCGTGGCGCAGCTCGCATCCAGCGTGTCGATGCGCCAGTCCATCGCCGGTCAGCCGCCCAGCAGCGCCCGGTTGGCATGCCGGGCATGTTCGGCGGCGCGCTGGGCGGCGGCGCGATTGATCGCGGTCTGCCGGCGCCCGAAGGCGTCGCGTTCGCCGCGCTGGCCGCAGGCGGCTTCGATGCTGCGCAGGCAGCGCCAGCGCTCGCCATGGCGGGTGGCAAACAGCCGCATCTGATCCTTGGGGTGATGCACGCGGCAGCAGTAGCAGAACTGGGTGTCGGTCATGGCAGGCTCCGGCTAACGACGGTGTGGCTACTATGCGTTGGCGATATTTCGGGAAGATGACCGGCTGTTGCGGGCTGTGCTGTCATGGCGATGAAATATCGGCTTCCTAAACTGACTGTTCAGTTATTACGGAAGGAGCAAGATGATAGTCATGATCGACGATGAGGCCGACGAGTTGCGCTGGGTCATGGCTGAAAGGCTGCTGTGTCCCGTTTTTCAGCCCATCATCGACTTTCGCCTGCGCGCCATCCTCGGTTATGAGGCCTTGATCCGCGGCCCGGAGGGCAGTTCGCTGCAGCGGCCGGATCAGCTCTTTGCCGCGGCGGCCCGCAGCGGGCTGTCGCTCGACCTGGAGCACGCCTGCCGGGAGGCCAGCCTGCGGGCCTTTGCCGCCCAGCGCCTGGCCGGCCGGCTGTTCCTCAACGTCACCCCGAGCTGCCTGCTCGATCCGCGGCTGATGAACGGCCATACCCGCGACCTGCTCAGCGAACTGGGCATCGCCCCCAACCGCATCGTGCTCGAACTGACCGAGAACCAGCAGATCACCGACATGCCGGGCATCCACGAGGCGCTCTTGCATTATCGCGGCCGCGGCTTCCAGATCGCCATCGACGACCTTGGCGAGGGCTTTGCCAACCTGCGCATGTGGTCCGAACTGCGCCCCGAATTCGTCAAGATCGACAAGCATTTCGTCCGCGGCATCGCCGACGACCGGATCAAGTTCCATTTCGTCCGCGCCATGCAGGACCTGGCGGAAATCTGCAACGCTTCGCTGGTCGCCGAAGGCATCGAGTGCCTGGAGGATTTCGTCTGCCTGCGCGACATGGGCATCGCCTGCGGCCAGGGTTTTTTCATCGCCCGTCCGCATAGCCATCCGATCCGCAAGCTGCCGGCCCAGACGTTGAACGCGCTCGACCAGCAATCGCTGTCGTTGTCGCCGCTGACCGGCGGGCCGGGCAAGCTGCCGACGGCGCGCACGCTGGCCCGGCCGATCGAGCCGGTGCCGATGAGCGCCACCAATGCGACGGTGATCGACCGTTTCGAGAGCGATCCCGGTCTCGACGTGTTGCCGGTGGTGCAGGGCACCCAGCCGGTCGGCATGATCAACCGGCACAGCATGATCGACCGCTTCGCCCGGCCGTTTCGCAAGGAGTTGTTCGGCCGCAAGAGCTGCGAACTATTCATGGACCACGCGCCGCTGATCGTCGACCAGCACGCCACCATCCAGGAGCTGGCGATGATGCTGTCGATGGCCCCCAAGCATTACCTGTTCGACGGCTTCGTCGTCACCGCCGAGGGCCGCTACCTCGGCGTCGGCAGCAGCCACGACCTGATGGCGACGATCACCGAAATGCAGATCAGCGCCGCCCGCTACGCCAATCCGCTGACCCAGCTGCCGGGCAACGTGCCGATCAACGAACACGTCGACCGCATGCTGGCCACCGGCGTCAGCTTCGTCGCCGCCTACATCGATATCGACAATTTCAAGCCCTACAACGACTGCTTCGGCTACCGTCGTGGCGACGACGTGATCCAGATGCTGGCCCGCCTGGTCTGCGAGGCGACCGACGAGCAGCTCGATTTCGTCGGCCATATCGGCGGCGACGATTTCTTCGTGGTCTTCCGCAGCGCCGACTGGGAAATGCGCTGCTGGCAGCTGATCAGCACCTTCGCCGAAGCGGTGGCCGGCCTGCTCGGCGTCGAGGAACGCCTGCGCGGCGGCTACATGGCCGAGAACCGGCGCGGCGAACTGAATTTCCAGGCCTTGCCGACCCTCTCCATCGGCGTCGTGCGCATAGCGCCGGGCGATTGCGAGTCGCACCGCGAAGTCGCTGCCGCCGCCTCGGCGGCCAAGAAGCAGGCCAAGAAAAGGGCCAAGGACGCCGTCAATGATCCGCTGAGTGGCAGTTTGTTCATCGAGCGCCGGCGGGTCGGCGGCTACGGCGAACCGGCCGTCGCGCCGCCTCGCCTGAACTGACTGCTACGGTCGGCCGGAAAAAATGGCCAAAATCAGTATTTTTCGAGCAGGTGGCCGATCCGCTCGTACAGCGCATCGGCCTTGATCGGCTTGGAAATGTAATCGTCCATGCCGGCCTCGACGCAGGTTTCGCGGTCGCCCTGCATGGCGTTGGCGGTCATCGCGATGATCGGCAGGCGTCGGCGGCCGTGCGTGGCCTCGAGATGGCGGATCTGCCGGGTCGCTTCGAGGCCGTCCATGACCGGCATCTGCATGTCCATCAGCACCAGGGCAAACGGGACTTCGGGGGCGGTGAGCAACTCCACCGCGCGGGCGCCGTTTTCGGCGATGCTGACGCGGTAACCGCGTCGTTCAAGCAAGGCGATGGCGACCTTTTGATTGACCAGGTTGTCCTCGACCAGAAGGATGTGGGTGTTGCCGGCCGGCGTAGCTGCGGCCGCGGGCGCTTCTGCCGTGGCGGGCAGGGCGTGGTCGGCGGCGATGACCAGATCGATCGAGAAATGGAAGGTGCTACCGTGTCCGGGTTCGCTTTCCAGCCACAGGCGCCCGCCCATCAGGTTGACCAGCTGGCGCGAAATGGACAGGCCGAGGCCGGTCCCGCCGAAGCGGCGGCTGGTCGAACTGTCCTCCTGGGCGAAGGCTTCGAAGACATGCGCCTGCTTGTCGGCCGGGATGCCGACGCCGGTGTCGCGCACCGAGAAATGCAGGCGGGTCGTCGCGCCCGGCAGTTGCTCGGCGGTGACGCGCAGTTCCACCTCGCCACGGTCGGTGAACTTGATGGCATTGCCGAGCAGGTTGAGCAGGATCTGGCGCAGCCGCAAGGGGTCGCCCTGCAGGTGGGTCGGCAAGCCGGCGTCGAGGGCGCTGCTAAAGCGCAGCCCTTTTTCCTCGGCGCGTGGCCGCAAAGGGCGCATCGTTTCGTCGACCAGCGCCCCGATGTCGAAGGCGACGCTTTCGATGCCGAGCTTGCCGGCCTCGATCTTCGAGAAGTCGAGGATGTCGTTGATGATGTTCAGCAAGGCATTGGCCGACGAGCGGACGGTATGCAGGTAGTCGCGCTGTTCGGCCGAGAGATCGGTGCCCAGGGCCAGGTCGGTCATGCCGATGATGCCGTTCATCGGCGTCCGGATTTCGTGGCTCATGTTGGCCAGGAATTCGCTTTTTGCCCGGTTGGCCGCTTCGGCGGCATCGCGCGCCTGTGTCAATTCCTGGCGGCTGGCTTCGCGCTCGTTGACCAGGCGCAGGATGGTCGCCGACAGCGCGGCGACCTCGTCGTCACTGACCGGGGCATCGCTGTCCGGCAGGTGGCCCAGGCCGGAGAGCAATTCGCGCAGCGCGGCCAGGGCCTTTTCGCGGGAGGCCAATTCGCTGCGCAGGCTGGCGGCGGTCCGGTCGAGCAGCTCGAAGGTCGGGCGAAATTCGAGCGGGACATCGGCGATCGACAGCGGCTCGTCGCTCTCCGATTTTTCTGCCGCATGTAGTTCGAACAGCCGGATCCGGTCGAGGCTGCTCAACCAGTGCCGGAGCGGAAACCAGATCAGCAGCAGGCCACCGACGAAGCCGGCGAGCGCCAGTCCGGCGGCGGTGATCAACAATTCCCAGAGGGCGCCGGCAATCGCATCCACGGCGAAGGTCAAGCGCAGCACGCCGTAGTCGATGCCGCCGGCCGAGATGTTGCGATTGACGTCGTACAACTGGGCGGCAATGCGATCGTGCAACCAGGCCGGTGGGGTGATCGAAGGCTGGCGGCTATCCTTGCTGCGGATGATCCCGCCTTCGAGGTCGATGAAGGTCGCCGAGTCGAACTGCGAGCGGGTCACCGCCTTGTCCAGTGTCCGCTTGATCGTGTCGTAGTCGCCGATCACGGCGCTCTCGCCGATGACCTGCGCGACCACCTCGATCAGCATCGTGGATGAATCCTGCGCATCCTGGACGCTGAGCCGGATCTGCGCCTGGTAGAAAACCCCGAGGCCGAGCCCGATGAACAGCAGCAGGGTGGCCGAGTAAAGCAGGTAGACGCGGGCGACCAGCGACTCGGGCAGAAACCTGGAGATGCCGCTGATCGCGTCGGGGCGCATGGCGCTTTAGCGCAGGGTGGCCGGGGCGCTCTGGTAGAACTTCCGGTAGCTGGCGTAGTCGCTTGTGCTGGCCGGAATGAAATACGCGTCGTCGCTGACGCCGACCGCCGCCGAAGCCTGGTGCAGGATTTCCTTGCCCTTCGGGTCAAGGTGCATGCTGTGGAAGGCGGCGGCGACGGCCTTGAGATCCTTCTCCGGTACCTTGCTCGAGGCCATCAGGGCCAGGTCGTGGTAGCCGTCGGACGACCAGAGCACGCGGAAGGCCTTGTTCTCGCGCTTTTCGTAGCCCTCGATCAGCTGCGAATTGCTGCCGACCGCCTTGACCTTGCCGGCGAACATCTGGGCAAAAGCGGCGTTCTGGTTGCCACCGAAGACGACCTTGACGTCGATGCCCTTGGCCAGCAAATGAGCGTAGGGTACCTTGTAGCCGATGAAAGCCTCCGGTCCGGCGAAGGCCATTTCCTGGTCCTTCAACTGCTCCAGTTTGGTGATCGGCGAGTCGGCCGGCACGGCGATCTGGGCGTGCAAGGCCGGCATCTGGCGGCGGCCGAAAACCTTCCAGCCCAGCTTTTCACGTTCCGGGCTGAACATGTGGTTGCTGAACACGAACTCGACTTCCTGGGCCAGCACGTAGCTGGTCGTGTCGGCCGAGGTGCGGCCGATCTTCAGTTGCAGCTTGACGCCGCTCTTTTCCGAAACGTAGTTGATGATCGGGTTCCAGTAGGCGGCCGTCTTGTTGATGTCCCACTGGTTGACCGGCGAAAAGCGATAGGTCTGGGCTTCTTCGGCGATGGCGGCGGAGGTCAGGAAGGCCGCCAGGCAGGCAAGGAGAAAGCGTGACATCAATACAGCCTCCATCAGCAATTGCTGTAATTTATGGAATTTTTGTAGATTTTATAGTGTTTCCGGCGAGCGGTAAATTCGCCGCAAGCTAGCCGCCGGCCTGGACCTGCTCAATCTGGCGGACTTTTTCCTCGATGTCGGCATCGGTATCGGCGTAGCGCTGGCTGATGGCGAAGAATTCGTCCTGCAGCGCGATGAAGGCATCGGCGATGTCCGGGTCGAAGTGGGCGCCCCGATTGTCGGAGATCAGCTTTACCGCCTTGTCGTGGGGCCAGGGTTCCTTGTACGGGCGACGGCTGATCAGGGCGTCGTAGACATCGGCGACGGCCATGATGCGCGCCGAGATCGGGATGGCGTCGCCGGCCAGGCCTTCCGGATAGCCGCTGCCGTCCCATTTTTCCTGGTGGCTGTAGGCGATTTCCTTGGCGTGGACGAGGAATTCGACATCGATGCCAAGCCTCCGCTCGGCGTTCGTGATCGCGTCGCGACCCAGCGTCGTGTGGGTCTTCATGATCTCGAACTCCTCTGGCGTGAACTTGCCCGGCTTGAGGAGGATGCGGTCAGGAATGCCGATCTTGCCGATGTCGTGCAGCGGCGCGGACTTGAACAGCAGATTGATCGTGTGGTCATTGAGAAAGCCGGAAAAGCGAGGGTGGCTCTGCAGTCGCTCGGCCAGTGCGCGAACGTAAAACTGCGTGCGGCGAATGTGGTTGCCGGTCTCGTTGTCTCGGGTCTCGGCCAGCGAGGCCATGGCCAGGATGGTGACATCCTGGATCGCCTCGATTTCACGGGCGCGGCGGGAAACCTCGTTTTCCAGGAAGGCGGCCTTGTCCTCCAGGAAATCGGCGGCGGCCTTCAGTTGCAGGTGCGTCCTGATCCGGGCGAGTACCACGCGCTGCTTGATCGGCTTGGTGATGTAATCGACCGCCCCCAGTTCGAAGCCTTTTTCTTCGTCGTCGCTCGCCACGTTGGCAGTCAGGAAAATGACCGGAATGCTCGTCGTGGCGGGGTTGGCCTTCAGGCGCTGACAGACTTCGTAGCCGTCCATGGCCGGCATCATGATGTCGAGCAGGATCAGGTCCGGCAGCGGGGCGGCCTGCAACATGTCCAGTGCCTGCTGGCCGGACGAGGCCGTCTGGACGTTGTAGTGCTTGCTGAGCACGGCTGACATCAGCGTCAGATTGAACGGCGTGTCATCAATGACCAGGATGGACCTGACTTCGGGGTGGTAGTGGACGGTATCCATGTGCTTTCTTTACAGCCTGAGTTGCAATGTTCGCTTGAGATCGCACCATTTGACAATGCTTAAATGCAGGATATTCGCAGCTGAATCCTGTGCCGGCGCGAGGCCGGGGCTCAGTAGAACAATTGGTGCAGGTCCAGGGAATTTCGCCGGCCGACATCGCCACGATGCCTGGCCAGCCATTGCTGCGCATGCGCGCGACCGTTGTCGCGCAGGTGTTCGAAGAAGGGCAGGCTGACCGCCAGCTTGCTGTCGGTCGGCAGTTCGCCGAGGAAGGCGTCGGCGGTGATCGCATGAAACTGGAGCTGGGCGACACGCTTTTCCAGGCTACGCCCGGGCAGCCATTGCGGCAACCAGCGCTGGCCGGCTTGCTCGCGCAAGTGGGCGAACATTCGCATCTCGCGCAGGAAGGTCGAGTTGAACGACAGTTCAAGCAGGCGATGGCGGATGTCCGCCGCCGATTCCGGCGTGGCGGCGTAGCGCAGCGGGGTGAGCAGGACAAGCAGGATGTCCGGCGCGCGGCATTGCCAGGCCAGCGGGAAGACCGCCGGGTTGGCGCTGTAGCCGCCGTCCCAGTAGGGCTCGCCGTCGATGACGATGGTCCGGTGGATGGTTGGCAGGCAGGCCGAGGCGAGCAGGGCATCCACCGACAGTTCGTGGTTGTGGAAAATCCGCAGCTGGCCGGAGTTGGCGTGGGTGGCGGCGATGAACAGCTTGACCGGGCAGTCGTGGCGCAGGCGTTCGAAGTCGAACTGCGCGCCGAGGATGTCGCGCAGCGGATTGAGATCGAGCGGATTGAGTTGCTCCGGGCTCAGGTAGTCGGTCCATTGCAGCATCAGCTTCATGGCTGCCGGGATCGTCGGGCTGGCCTCGCCGCTGGCCGCGAAGGGGGCGCTGCCGGCGACGCCGGTCCAGAAGCGGGCCAGCGTTTCGCGGGCGCCGTCGCGGCCGCCGGTCATCAGGCCGTGGCCGACGCACAGCGCGTTCATCGCCCCGGCGCTGGTGCCGCTGATGCCCTCGAACTCGAACTGCCCGTCTTCAAGCAACGCGTCGAGCACGCCCCAGGTAAAGGCGCCATGCGCCCCGCCGCCCTGTAGCGCGAGGTTCAGTGTGCTCGAAGGTCCGTGGCGGGGTGGCATGCTACGGTCGGTCCAATAATTTGCCCAAAATTCAAAAACCTTTGGCGAGTGTCGTTCGGCTCAGGTTAATCCCTGGCCGCGGAAAAGTGGACAAAAAAATGCCCGGTCAGGCCGGGCGGGAATGGAGTGACGACTTTTCTGCTTATCGGTCGCCAGATTAGCGACCCAATGTGACAGGACGATGACTCAGCGGATGGTTTGCACGCCGTCGGCCGTGCCGAGCAGCAGCAGGTTGGCCGGGCGGACCGCGAACAGGCCGTTGGTGACGACGCCGGTGATCTGGTTGATCTGCGCTTCCAGGCCCTTCGGGTCGGCGATCGAGAGGCCGTGTACGTCGAGGATGATGTTGCCGTTGTCGGTGATGAAACCGGCGCGCTCCTTCGGTTGCCCGCCCAGCTTGGCCAGTTCGCGGGCGACGTGGGCGCGGGCCATCGGGATCACCTCGACCGGCAGCGGGAACTTGCCCATCGTGTCGACCAGCTTGGAAGCGTCGCAGATGCAGACGAATTCGCGGGCCACGGCAGCGACGATTTTCTCGCGCGTCAGTGCGCCGCCGCCGCCCTTGATCATGTTCAGGCCGGCGTCGATTTCGTCGGCACCGTCGACATAGACCGGGATGTCGCTCACGTCGTTGAGGTCAAAGACGCTGATGCCGTGGCCTTCGAGGCGTTTGCGGGTGGCTTCGGAACTGGCCACGGCGCCCTTGTATTTGTCCTTCAGCGGGGCCAGGGCGTCAATGAAGAAATTGGCCGTCGAGCCGGTGCCGACGCCGATGATGCTGCCGGCGGGGGCGGTCTGCGCGACATAGTCGGCGGCGGCCTGGGCGACGGCCTGTTTGAGTTCGTCCTGGGTCATGTTGCTGCTCCTGAATGATTTTTGCCGGCATTTTACCTTTTTTGCCGGCGCGAAATTGTCATAAAAGTTTAATTTTTCAATGGTTTAATTTGACTAAACTGCCTATACCGTTTCAAGGGAGAGCAGTCATGAACGATCAGAGCAAGAAACCCGCCGCCGCCAAGCCGGTGGCCACCCCCAAACCGCCAAAAAAACTGGTGCCGCGCACGGCGCCCAAGGTCGAGGTACCGCCGGTGGCTGCTACCCCCGTACCGGAAGTTAACGCACCGGAAGCCCCGCTGGCCGCGCCGGTCGCCACCGCCGCGGCGGCCGTCAAGGTCAAGCCGGTGCGCAAGCCGACCAAGGTCCAGGAAACCGTGGCCAAGCACCAGAAGGTGCTGGCCGATGCGCTGGTCAAGGCGCAGGCGATCAAATACGACCAGCCCAAGGTGATGAAGCCGGCGCCAGCCGCCAAGAAGCCGGGCAAGGCGGAAAAGCCCGCCAAACCGCCCAAGGCCAGGAAGATCAAGCTGGTGCGCGACAGCTACGCGATGCCGGAAGCCGAGTACGCCCGCATCGGCGAACTGAAGAAGCGCCTGGCGGCACTTGGCGCCGAGGTCAAGAAGAGCGAACTGCTGCGCGGTGGCATCGCCCTGCTGGCCGCGCTCAACGATGCCGAGTTGAAGGCGGTCATGGGCCGCGTCGAGCGCATCAAGACCGGACGCCCGTCCAAGTAGGCCAAAAGTCGTCAATTTCCCGTTTGTTACAGCCTGTCATTTGGCTGTAACAAACGCTGGGTAACCTGCACACCGTCGTCTATCCAAACCCGTGCAGGAGTTACCCCATGCTCAAGTATTCCAAGCTCGTTTCCGCCCTGGCCGTTGCTGGTGTCGCCCTGGTCGGCGCCCAGTCCGCCCAGGCCCAGGTCATCAAGATCGACGGCTCGTCGACCGTCTACCCGATCACCGAAGCGGTGGCCGAGGAATTCCAGAAAGCCAAGAAGAACGCCATCAAGGTGACGGTCGGCATTTCCGGTACCGGCGGCGGTTTCAAGAAGTTCTGCCGCGACGAAACCGATATTTCCAATGCCTCGCGCCCGATCACCAAGAGCGAAATGGAGCTCTGCAAGGCTGCCGGCGTCGATTACATCGAGATGCCGGTCGCTTTCGATGCGCTGACCGTTGTTGTCAACCCGAAGAACAGCTTCCTCAATCAGGCCACCGTCGAGGAAATGAAGAAGCTGTGGGAACCGGCCGCCCAGGGCAAGATCACCAAGTGGAACCAGGTCAACCCGGCCTGGCCGGATGCGCCGATCAAGCTGTTCGGCGCCGGCGCCGACTCCGGCACCTTCGAGTACTTCACCGAAGCCATGGTCGGCAAGGCCAAGTCCTCGCGCGGCGACTACACCGCCTCCGAAGACGACAACGTGCTGGTCCAGGGCGTCTCGCGTGACGTCAATGCCATCGGTTACTTCGGTTATGCCTACTACGCCGAGAACAAGGCTAAGCTGAAGGCGCTGCCGATCGTCAATCCGAAGACCGGCAAGGCCGTCGAGCCGTCCGGCGCCAATGTCGAGAACGGCACCTATGCACCGCTGTCGCGCCCGATCTTCATCTACGTCAAGGCCAAGTCCCTCGACAAGCCGGAAGTGAAGGAATTCGTCGAGTTCTACATGAAGAACGGCGCCGCGCTGACCAAGGAAGTGAAGTACGTGCCGCTGCCGGCTTCTGCCTACACCGGCAACGTCGAGCACATGAAGAAGAAGAAGCTCGGCACGGTCTTCGGCGGTCACAACGAAATCGGCATCACCATCGATGAAGTGATGAAGCGCGAAGCGAAGAACTGATTGTTGCCGCGTCTCTCCGCAAAAAAGCCAGCCCCGAAAGGGGCGGGCTTTTATCATAGGGAATTCCTCCGGTGAATTCACAAGTCATGTCTGCAAATACCCCTTCCGACCTGCCCGTGGTCAGCGACCGCCTGGCCAAGAACGCCATGCGCCACGCAAGCGAGCGCGTCATCGAGGCGCTGCTGTTTTCCGCCGCGGCCGTTTCGGTACTGACGACGATCGGCATCGTCTATGTGCTGGTCTCCGAGTCGATCCACTTTTTCCAGAATGTCAGCATCGTCGACTTTCTGACCGATACCCAATGGACGCCGCTGTTCGACGATGCCCATTTCGGCATCATGGTGCTCGTCTCCGGTACCCTCGTTTCCTCGCTCGTCGCCCTGCTGGTGGCGATCCCGATGGGGACCATCATCGCCATCTACCTGTCCGAGTTCGCCAACGGCAAGGTGCGTGAGGTGGCCAAGCCGATTCTCGAACTGCTCGGCGGCATCCCGACCATCGTCTTCGGTTACTTTGCGCTGCTGATGGTCACCCCGCTGCTGCAAAAGATCTTCCCGGAACTGCCGGGCTTCTCGCTGCTCTCTGCCGGCCTGGTCATGGGCATCATGATCGTGCCCTACATCGCCTCGCTGTCCGAGGATGCCATGCGCGCCGTGCCGATGAGCCTGCGCGAAGGTTCCTACGCGATGGGTTCGACCCGCCTGCACACGGCGCTGCACGTCGTCGTGCCGGCCGCCTTCTCCGGCCTGGCCGCATCCTACATCCTGGCCATCTCGCGCGCCGTCGGCGAAACGATGATCCTCGCCGTCGCTGCCGGCATGCAGCCGAACCTGACCTGGAACCCGATGGAACCGGCCGCGACGATCACTTCCTTCATCGTCCAGGTGGCGCTCGGCGACCTGCCGCACGGCTCGATCGGCTACCAGACCATCTTCGCCGCCGGCCTGACGCTGATCCTGATCACGCTGCTCTTCAACATCCTCGGCCAGTGGCTGCGCCGCCGATTCCGGGAGAACTACTAATGCAACCGACTTCGCTGACGACCGAACAAATCCGCGCCCTGATCGCCAAGGGCAAAATGAAGGATGCCATCTTCAAGGGAATGGGCATTTTCTGCCTGGCCGTCGCCCTGCTGGTCATCGTCCTGCTGGTGTCCGACATGGTGGCCAAGGGCTCGGAGCGCCTGACCGTCGATTTCTTCCTCAACTTCGCCTCGCGCCGGGCGACGCAGGCCGGCATCCTGTCGGCCTGGGTCGGCTCGCTGCTGGTCATGCTGGTCACCGCGCTGGCCGCCGTGCCGCTCGGCGTCGCGGCTGGCGTCTATCTGGAGGAATACGCCAAGCGCAACTGGCTGACCGAGATCATCGAGATCAACATCACCAACCTGGCCGCCGTGCCGTCCATCGTCTATGGCCTTCTGGCGCTCGGCATCTTCGTCTACACCTTCGGCTTCGGCCAGAGCATCCTGTCGGCTGGCCTGACGCTGGCCCTGTTGATCCTGCCGATCATCATCGTGTCCACCCGCGAAGCGATCCGCGCCATCCCGGCGATGATCCGCGAAGGCTCGATGGCTGTCGGCGCCACCCGCTGGCAGACCTGCCGCTACCACATCATCCCCTACGCCATGCCCGGCATCCTGACCGGCGTGATCATCGGCCTGGCCCGCGCCATCGGCGAAACGGCACCGATCATCACCATCGGCGCGCTGACCTTCATCGCCTTCCTGCCGCCGGTGCCCTTCACCGAAGTCAGCCCGGGCGTGTCGGCCGGCCTGTTCGACTGGGTGATGTCGCCCTTCACCGTGATGCCGATCCAGATCTTCAACTGGACCTCGCGTCCCGACCCGGCTTTTGAAGTCAACGCCGCCGCCGCCGGCTTCGTGCTGATGGCCATGGTGCTGACCATGAACGGCATCGCCATCTGGTTGCGCTACAAGATGCGCAAGAACATCAAGTGGTAAATGCTACGGTCACCGCCAAAAAATGACCAAAATCGAAATTCGAACTGGAGTCTCCGATGCAGATTCATGACAACCCGACCCTCAAGGCCGAGGCCCGCAACCTGAACTTTTACTACGGTGAAGCCAAGGCGCTCAAGGGCATCAACATGCCGATCTACGACAAGAAGGTCACCGCCCTGATCGGTCCTTCCGGCTGCGGCAAATCGACCTACCTGCGCAGCTTCAACCGCATGCACGACCTTTACCCGGGCAACCGCTACGAAGGCGAGATCCGCTTCTACCCGGACAACACCAACCTGCTGGCGCCGGAGGTCGATCCGATCGAAGTCCGCATGCGCATCGGCATGGTCTTCCAGAAGCCGAATCCCTTCCCCAAGTCGATCTACGAAAACGTCGCCTACGGCCTGCGCGTGCGCGGCGAGAACAACAAGCGCGTGCTGGACGACAAGGTGGAACACGCGCTGAAGGGCGCCGCGATCTGGGACGAGGTCAAGGACCGCCTGAGCGATCTTGCCTCCAACCTGTCCGGCGGCCAGCAGCAGCGCCTGTGCATTGCCCGGGCGCTAGCCACCGATCCCGAACTGCTGTTGTTCGACGAGCCGACCTCGGCGCTCGACCCGATCGCCACCGGCGCCATCGAGGAACTGGTGCACGAACTGAAGAAGCGCGTCACCATCCTGATCGTCACCCACAACATGCAGCAGGCCGCCCGCGTCTCCGATTACACGGCCTACATGTACCTGGGCGAACTGATCGAATTCGGCAAGACCGACGAGATCTTCATCAAGCCGCAAGATAAGAGGACCGAGGATTACATCACCGGCCGCATGGGTTAAGAGAGGAAAAGACATGAACGAAAGCCAACACCTTTCCAGCCAGTTCGACGAAGAACTCAGCCGCCTGCGTACCCACGTGCTGCAGATGGGCGGCTTGGTCGAAACCCAGGTTTCCGCAGCCATCGAGGCCTATTCCACCGGCGAGGTGGCCAGCGTCAAGACCATCGTCGAGACCGACCGCAAGGTCAACGACCTGGAAAAGGCGATCGACGACGACTGCGCCCACATCATCGCCAAGCGCCAGCCGACCGCCTCCGACCTGCGCCTGATCCTCGGCATCAGCAAGATCGTCACCGATCTGGAGCGGGCCGGCGACGAAGCCAAGAAGATCGCCAAGGGCGTCCGCCGCATTTACGAAAACGGCCACCTGCCAGGCCAGTACGGCGTCGGCATCCGCCATCTGGCGGAAGCGGCGCTGGTCATGATTCGCCGGGCGCTCGACGCCTTCGCCCGCCTCGATACCCCGCAGGCCGCCGACGTGATCAAGGCGGACAGCGACGTCGATGCCGAATTCAAGTCGATCATCCGCCAACTGATCACCCACATGATGGAAGATCCGCGGACCATCACGACGTCGATCGACATCATCTGGATCGCCCGCGCCATCGAGCGCATCGGCGACCACGCCAAGAACATTTCCGAACAGGTCGTCTATGTCGTCGAAGGCCGCGACATCCGCCACACCAAGGAGAAGGCACAGTGACACCGACCATCCTGGTGGTCGAGGACGAGCCGGCGATCCAGGAGCTCGTCGCGATCAACCTCAAGCACGCCGGCTTCCTGGTCGTCCGGGCCGGCAGCGCCGAGGAAGCCGAATCGGCGATCCGTGCCGCGCTGCCCGACCTGGTCATCCTCGACTGGATGCTGCCCGGCCAGTCCGGCGTCGCGCTGGCCAAGAAGATCCGCGCCGACGAACGGACCCGCGAACTGCCGATCATCATGCTGACCGCCCGCGTCCATGAAGAAGACAAGGTCCAGGGCCTGGAGGCCGGGGCCGACGACTACATCACCAAGCCCTTCTCGCCCAAGGAAATGGTCGCCCGCGTCCGCGCCGTGCTGCGCCGCCGCGCCCCGCACCTGGCCGGCGAGGCGGTCGAGATCGGCACGCTGGCGCTCAATCCGGCGACCCACCGGGTGCTGGCCAGCGGCCAGCCGATCGAACTGGGGCCGACCGAGTTCCGCCTGCTGTTCTTCTTCATGACCCACGCCGAGCGCGTCTATACCCGCGCCCAGCTGCTCGACGAAGTCTGGGGTGACCACGTCTTCATCGAGGAACGCACGGTCGACGTGCATATCCGCCGCCTGCGCGCCGCGCTGGAATCCTCCGGCAACCACGAACGGGTCGAAACCGTGCGCGGCACCGGCTACCGCTTCCGGGGGGCCTGAGCCTGTCCTCGCAAATCATCCGCGCCCTGCTGCTGGCGCTGCTGTCCACGGTCGTCGCACTGCCGGTCGGCTATTTCGTCGCCCACTGGGCCGGATGGACTGTTTTCTGCGTCGGCCTCGGCCTGCAGATGGTCTTCCACTTCCGCAACTTCGCCCGCCTCGACCGCTGGTCGCGCCGGCCGGTCGTCGATGCCAGCCTGGAGGGCGAGGGCGCCTGGGACGGCATCTTCGGCCGCCTCTATCGCCACGAAAAGGATTTGCGCGAGCAGATCGCCCAGCGCGACCAGGAAATCGGCATGCTGATCGCCGCCGGCCAGGCGCTGACCGATGGCGTCGTGCTGCTCGACGCGAACAACCAGATTCTGTTTTGCAACACCATGGCCGAGTCGCAGCTGGGGCTGGTCATCCGCACCGACCGCGGGCAGCCGGTGGTCAACCTGGTCCGCCAGCCGGAATTCGTCGCCTACCTCGAAGGCAGCGATTATTCCCGGCCGCTGACCATGCGCTCGGAGCGCCGCGATGACCGGGTGTTCTCGGTCCATGTCATCCCCTACGCCGGCGACCGGCGGCTGATGCAGGTCAAGGATGTCACGCAGACCGACCGCCTCGACCAGATGCGCCGCGATTTCGTCGCCAACGTCTCGCACGAGCTGCGCACGCCGCTGACCGTGCTCGCCGGCTTCCTGGAAACCCTGCAGGAGATCGAGGTCGACCGCGACGAACAGCAACGCTACCTGCAGATGATGGCCGACCAGTCGCGCCGCATGCAGTCCATCGTCCAGGACCTGCTGACCCTGTCGTCGATCGAATCGGCGCCGCCGCCGGACAACGAGCCGGTCGATATGGTCAATCTGCTCGACAAGCTGCGTCGCGATGCCGAAGCGCTCTCGGCCGGTCGTCATACCATCGTCGTCGAGTCCGACGGACACGCCGATCTGCGCGGCTCAGAGCCGGAGCTGGTCAGCGCCTTCGGCAACCTGGTTGCCAATGCCGTGCGCTATACACCGGCCGGTGGCACCGTGACGCTGAGCTGGAGGGCGACGGCGCAGGGGGCGGAGTTCGCCGTGCAGGATACGGGCATCGGCATCGACGCCAAACACATTCCCCGACTGACCGAACGTTTCTACCGCGTCGACCGCGGCCGTTCACGCGATGTCGGCGGCACCGGGCTGGGGCTGGCCATCGTCAAGCACTCGTTGAACCGCCACCAGGCGCAGCTCGACATCAAGAGCACGCCGGGCGTCGGCAGCCGCTTCGCGGCCAAGTTCCCGGCCAACCGGGTGGCCGGCCTGTAAGGGCCGGCGCGCCTCTTAGCGGAAGAAGCGGCCGAGCAAGCCGCTGAGGAAACCCTGGCTGGGCTGCTTTTCCACCACTGCAACGGCGGTGGGCTGGACGCTGGCGCCGGTCATCTGCTTGACGGCTTCCGCGTAGTCGCGGTCCTCGTTGGCGATATGGTTGAGCAGCCACTTGGTCAGCATCGAATGCAGTTCGTCGGCGATGTCCTCGCCCTTGGCGGCGCGCATCGTGAATTCGGTGACCCGCTTGATGAACAGCTCATGCACCTTCTTGTGCGGCTTCAGGAACTTGTAGCCGGCCTCTTCGAGCATCGCTTCCTCGAAGCCGAAGTGCGACTGCGTGTAGTCGATCAGTTGCTCGATCACGTCGGTGACCAGGCGCTTGTCCTCTTTCATCTTGGCGATTTCGAGGTCGTTGATGTATTCGACGATGCGCCGGTGCTGGGCATCGATCACCTCGATGCCGGTATCCAGCTTGCTGTCCCAGACGATGGGCATGGCGGTTCTCCTGAACAGTTATTATCTGGAACAGAAGTAGATAGTACTTTTGGCCTAAGACTGTTGACGTAAGTCAATGGAGTCTCAGCTGCCGGCGGAGAAGTGCGCGCTCCCCCGCCGGACGCCGTTTTCAGCCCTTGACCGGGCGCACCTTGCTGGCTGCCAGCTTGGCCCGCTGGCGGGCCTGGTCGGTATTGTCGCCATTGGCCACGGCAACGCCCATGCGGCGCTTCTTGAAGGCTTCCGGCTTGCCGAACAGGCGCAGGTCGGTGCGCGGCACGGCCAGCGCTTCGGCCAGTCCCTCGAAGGCGATACCCTGTTCTTCCATGCCGCCGTAGATCACCGCCGAGGCACCCGGTTCGCGCAGCGCCGTGTCGACCGGCAGGCCGAGGATGGCTCGGGCGTGCAGTTCGAATTCGGAAAAGCGTTGCGAGCACAGCGTGACCAGCCCGGTGTCGTGCGGCCGCGGGCTGACTTCCGAGAACCAGACCATGTCGCCCTTGACGAACAGTTCGACGCCGAAGATGCCGCGCCCGCCGAGGTCCCCGGTCACCGCCGCGGCGATTTCCTGGGCCCGCTGCAGGGCGGCCGGGCTCATCGCCTGCGGTTGCCAGGATTCGACATAGTCGCCAGCAACTTGCAGGTGGCCGATCGGATCGCAGAAGTAAGTGCACACCTCGCCATCGGCGTTGCGGGCGCGGACGGTGAGCAGCGTGATTTCGTAATCGAAGTCGATGAAGCCCTCGACGATGACCCGCCCCTGATTGACCCGGCCGCCGCTGGCCGCGTAGTCCCAGGCATTCTGCACGTCGCCCGGGCCGCGCAGCAGCGACTGGCCCTTGCCGGACGAGGACATGGTCGGCTTGACGATGCACGGGTAACCGATGCCACCGTCAATGGCGGCCTGCAGGTCGGCCAGCGAATCGGCGAACTGGTACGGCGAGGTCGGCAGGCCGAGTTCTTCGGCGGCCAGCCGGCGGATGCCTTCGCGGTTCATGGTCAGCCTGGCGGCGCGGGCGGTCGGAATCACCTCGGCCAGCCCGGCGGCCTCGATCTCGACCAGCATGTCGGTGGCGATGGCCTCGATTTCCGGCACGATCAGATGCGGCTTTTCCAGCTCGACGACCCGGCGCAGCGCGGCGCCGTCGGTCATCGAAACGACGTGGGCGCGATGGGCGACCTGGTGGCCGGGCGCGTTCTCGTAGCGGTCCACGGCGATCACCTCGACGCCCAGGCGCTGCAGGGCGATGATCACTTCCTTGCCGAGTTCGCCGGCACCGAGCAGCATGACGCGCAGGGCGGAAGGGGAGAGCGGGGTGCCGATTTTCATGGGGGCCTCGGAAGATGAATTTTGGAAATCGGGCGAATTTAGGCGCCGACCGTAGCATCGTCAAGCGGCAGGCATTTCGGGCATCGCAATAAAAGCTTAACGGCGCCGTAACCTCGGGGTCACGGGCGGCAATTATCTTGCGCTCATGCCCAAGGTCCGATCCGTTTTTTTATCCGACATCCACCTCGGCACGCGGGCGTGCCAGGCGGACAGACTTCTCGATTTCCTGCGCGAGCATCCCGCCGAGCAGACTTTCCTGATCGGCGACATCGTCGATTTCTGGGCGATGAGCCGCAGCATCAACTGGACGCAGGCCCAGAACACCGTGGTCCAGAAGCTGCTGCGCCGGGCCCGGCACGGCGAGCGCGTCGTCTTCATTCCCGGCAACCACGACGAGGTGCTGCGCGATTACTGCGGCATCGTCTTCGGCGAGGTCGAGGTCATCAATGAACTGGTGCACCAAACCGCCGACGGCCGGCGCTTCCTGCTCATTCACGGCGACCAGTTCGACCAGGTGACGCGCCACCACCGCTGGGTCGCGGTGCTCGGCGACAAAGCCTACGAGCTGCTGGTCCGGCTCAATGCGCTGCTCTCCTGGGGGCGGCGCAAGCTGGGGATTTCCGGCTACTGGTCGCTGGCCGGCTACGCCAAGCGCAAGGTCAAGACGGCGCTGAATTTCATTTTCGATTTCGAGGAATCGGCCATCCATCATGCCCGCGAGCGCGGTCTCGACGGCGTGATCTGCGGCCACATCCACTGGGCGACGATCCGCGACATCGACGGCCTGAGCTACGTCAATTGCGGCGACTGGGTCGATTCCTGCACGGCCATCGTCGAGCACTTCGACGGCCGGCTGGAACTGGTGACCTGGGCCGAAGCCCGGACGGTTCGCCGGCTGGCGCCGCCGGTGGCGGAATCAGTCGGCGAAATGCCGCGAGAAGCGGTGGAGGCATGAGATGCGTGTATTGATGGTTTCCGATGTCTATTTTCCCCGGATCAATGGCGTGTCGACCTCGATCGAGACCTTTCGCCGGACGCTGGCCGGGCAGGGAGTCGAAGTCCGGCTGGTCGTGCCGCGCTACGGCGACGAGGCCGACGAAGAAGGCGTCGTCCGCGTCGCCGGCCGGCCGCTGCCGGGCGACCCCGAGGATCGGCTGGTCGGCTGGCGGGCGATGCACCGGGCGGTGCTCGACGCGGCGCGGGACTGCGACCTGATCCACATCCAGACCCCGTTCATCGCCCACTACGCCGGCCTCAAGGCGGCGCGCAGCCTGGGCCTGCCGGTGGTGGCGACCTATCACACGTTTTTTGAGGAATATCTGCAGCACTACGCCCGCTGGCTCCCGGCCGGCTGGCTGCGCGGCCAGGCCCGGGCCTTCTCCCGCCGCCAATGCAATGCGCTCGACGCGGTGGTCGTGCCATCGACGGCGATGCGCGACCGGCTGAGCGCCTACGGCGTGACGGCGCCGCTGCACGTGCTGCCGACCGGCATCCCGATGGCCCAGTTCGCTGCCGGCAACGGCATCGCTTTCCGGCGGCAGCACGGCATTGCCGAACAGCGGCCGCTGGCCCTGTTCGTCGGCCGCGTCGCCCATGAAAAGAACATCGGCTTCCTGCTCGAAGCGCTGGTCCATGCCCGGCAGGCGGTGCCGGATGTGCTGCTCGTCGTCGCCGGCGAAGGCCCGGCGATGGCCGACCTGAAGGCGCAAACCGCCGCCCTCGGTTTGTCGGAGGCGGTGCGCTTCATCGGCTATCTCGACCGCCAGCAGGCGTTGCCCGACTGCTACGCGGCGGCCGATGTCTTCGTCTTCGCCTCGCGTACCGAGACGCAGGGGTTGGTCCTGCTGGAGGCGATGGCGGCCGGCCTGCCGGTCATCGCGCTGTCCGAAATGGGCACGACGGACATCCTGGCGCCGGGGCGAGGCGCCTTTTCACCGCCCGCCGACACCAAGGTCTTTGGCGAAACCCTCGGCCATTTCCTGAATCACCCGGCCACCTGGCGGCATCTGCAGCAAGAGGCGCCGGCCTATGCGCGGGAATGGAGCGACGTGGCGATGGCCGAACGGCTGGCCCGCCTGTACGCGACGATCAGCATTTCCGGTTTTGGCCAAAATATCCGGCCGACCGTGGCATTTCGGGCGGGCAGCGTGGAGCGCTAGAACCAGGTCGGCGAAATCAGCCGCAGACCGACGGAAATCCAGTGCTGCTGGCCGATGTGCCCGAGCTGGCTGCCGTAGGTGGTGTCGACCTGGACCCGGTTGGGGACGATCCATTGCCGCACACCCAGCTGGAAAAACGGATTGCCCTTGTCCTGGCCGTAGCTCTCGGCGATCAGCCAGGTCCGGCTGGCGAGCTGGATTTCGCTGCCGAGGCCCCAGGTCAGGCGGCTTTCGTGGTTCTCGCGCTCGCGGGTGTAACCGAGATTGGTGTGGAGGACGACGCGGTCGTCGCCCAGCGAAACGCTGACAGGGACGTAAAAATAGGGATTGCCCGAGCTGTCGTTGCCCGGTTGGGTGGCGTAGCCGAGTGCGAAGCCGATCCCGTAGCCGTTGGTCTCCAGCGGCTTGATCAGCGTCTTGCCCTGGATCAGGTGGGCGCCGCTTTCGGCCCGGCTGCCGTCAAAGGCCAGGGCGCCGCCGATGGTCAGTTCGAAATTGCCGCCGGGGTTGCAGGCAGGCAGCGCCCACCATTCGCGCTGCTGGCCGTGGAGGTGCACCCAGGTTTCGACCTGGCAGGCGCCGGCGTCGGTCAGCCGGGCATCGTCGGTGATCATCGGGCGGGCGGCATGGGCGGCCGGAATGGCAGCGAGCAGGCCGGATAAGGCAAGTAAGAGGCGCATGGTGGGCAAAACTGAAGGAGCTTAGGACCGGATTGTGACATCCCGATGACCTTTGCTGTCATCAAAACTTAGCCTCGCCCGCTTACCGTGAGTGCTTTCACGGAGGTGTCATGCAGGAACCATCGCCGAACCAGTTGGGACTCGACCCGGCCAACGAATCGCCGTTCAAGGGCAAGACTGGCCTGCGCCGGGTGTGGAATGCCTTCAATTACTCGCTGGCCGGACTGAAGGCAGCCTACTTGTGCGAAGACGCCTTCCGCCAGGAAGTCCTGCTCGCCGCGCTGCTGATCCCGGCCGCCTTCCTGCTCCCCTTGCCCTGGCTGGCGCGCGGCCTGATGATCGCCAGCGTGCTGCTGGTGCTGGTCGTCGAACTGCTCAATTCGGCCATCGAGGCAGTGGTCGACCGCGTCGGCCTGGAAAACCACCGGCTGGCCAAGCGCGCCAAGGACATCGGCAGCGCCGCCGTGCTCGTCTCGCTGCTGATGGTGGTCAGCGTCTGGGCTTGCGTGCTGCTGGAGGTGGCTTGATGTCACTGGCCATCGCCTTCGTCACCGAAACCTTTCCGCCCGAGGTCAATGGCGTGGCGATGACCGTCGGCCGGCTGGTCGGCGGCCTGCGCGAGCGCGGCCACCGGGTCAGCGTGATCCGGCCCCGCCAGGGCCAGTCCGATGCCGGCGGCGAGCACGAGCTGGCGCTGCCCGGCCTGCCGCTGCCCGGCTACCCCGGCCTGCGTTTCGGCCTGCCAGCCGGTCGCCGGCTGGCCCGTCAATGGCGGCAACAGCGGCCGGACCTGGTTCATGTCGTCACCGAAGGGCCACTCGGCTGGTCGGCCGTCAGCGTCGCCCGCAAGCTGGGCATCCCCGTGACCTCGGGTTTTCACACCAATTTCGATCGCTACAGCGTGCATTACGGCGTTGGCTGGATGCGCCCGGCGGTGGCCGCCTACCTGCGCACCCTGCACCGGCGGACACGGGCGACCATGGTGCCGACGGCGGCGCTGGCCGCCGACCTGGCTGGCGAGGGGCTGAGCGGCGTACGTGTCGTCGGTCGCGGCGTCGATACCGCCTTGTTCGACCCGGCCCGGCGCAGCGCCGACCTGCGTGCCCGGTGGGGCGTCGATGGCGACGGCCCGGCCTGTCTCTACGTCGGGCGGATGGCGGCCGAGAAGAACCTGGCGCTGGTCGAGAAGACCTTTGCCGCGATCCAGGTCTGGCATCCGCGGGCCAGGATGGTCTGGGTCGGCGACGGGCCGTCGGCCCGGCAACTGGCCGTCGAGCATCCCGAGCATCATTTCGCCGGCCTGCGCCTCGGCGAGGATCTCGCCGCCCATTACGCCAGCGCCGACCTCTTCCTCTTCCCCAGCCTGACCGAAACCTACGGCAACGTGGTCGCCGAGGCGATGGCCAGCGGCCTGCCGGTCGTCGCCTATCGCAGCGCCGCAGCGGCCGAACTGATCGTCGATGGCAGCAACGGCTGCCTGGCGGCGCCCGGCGACGAGGAGGCTTACCGCAGCGCGGCGCTCGACCTGGTGTCGGCGCCGGAATGCCTGCCGGCGCTCGGCGCGGCAGCCCGGCAAACGATGCTCGCCCACCAGTGGGCGGCGGTGGTCGAGCGTTTCGAGAGCGTCGTGCGCGAGGCGCTGGCCTGAGCCAAGCCTAGGGAAACATCTTTTCCAGGCGCATTTGCAGCGCCGTCGGCGTGAAGGGCTTGACGATGTAGCCGGCGGCGCCGCTTTGCATGGCGTCGAGCACGTTGTCGCGCTGGCCTTCGGCGGTGATCATCAGGACCGGAATGTGGGCCAGCGCGGGGTTGGCCTTGATCGCCCGGAGCAGCGCCAGCCCGTCCATTTCCGGCATGTACCAGTCGGAGACGACGAGACCGATCTTCTTGTGTTCAAGCAGCCTGGCCAGTGCTGCCTGGCCGTTGGAGGCCTGGATGATCTCGGTGAAGCCGGTCCGCTTGAGCACCTCGCCGACAACACTGCGCATCGAGGCGAAATCATCGACGACGAGGACGGCAGGTTTGCTCATGGGATCTTGGGGGCTGTGGTCAAGTAGGGCGCCGCTGTCTCAAACCAGGCGGCGCACCTCGACGACGGCGGGATCGTCGGCGTGGTCGAGCAGCAGTCGGCGGACGCGATCCTGCCAGAGTTCGCCGAACAGGCGGGTCTGCGCCGGATCGGCGCCGCCGTGGAGGATCATCGGCAGCAGTTCGCCCATGCGCGGATCGGCGGTGACGGAATTTGGCCGAAAAAAGCAATCGACCGTAGCATTCGTGTCCAGGCGCCGGAAAGCCATGCCGGCAATGCCCGACAGCCCGAAACTGAGCAGCCCGCGCCGGCTGTACTGGCCGCCCAGGCCACGGAAGCCGCCTTCGCCGGCGGCGCCGGTCAGCAGCGTCGCCACGCTGGCGATGACGCCGGCGACGCCGCTGTCGATGGTTTCATGCAGGGCGACGGCGATATTGCCGCGCACCGGCATTTCATCGCCGTACAGCGCGCGCAGGGCGCGCACGCTCATCAGCCAGGCGCCGGCCACGGTCGGGCAGGAATGCCCGGCCAGCTTGACGGCATCGGCGAAGCGGTACTCGATCAGCCCGTCCTCGGCGGCGCCGAGCAGTTCGGCCAGCGGGTCGCGGATGGTGATGGCGGGAACGCGGGAAAAGAATTCAGGGAAGGCCATGGCAATCTCCTTTGTGCCTTCAGTATCGGCGGCCTCCAGGAGTGCGGCCTTGATCCTGATCAGTCGCGCTGGATCAATTCGATCTTGTAGCCGTCCGGATCCTCGACGAAGGCGATGATGGTATTGCCGTGCTTCATTGGGCCGGCTTCGCGGACCACCTTGCCGCCACGCGCCTTGATCGCGGCGCAGGCGGCGGCCGCATCCGGCACGGCCAGCGCAACGTGGCCGTAGCCGTTGCCCAGGTCGTAGGCCGGGGTGTCCCAGTTGTGGGTCAATTCGAGCACGGCTTCCTTGGCTTCGTCGCCAAAGCCGACGAAGGCCAGCGTGAAGCGGCCTTCCGGATAGTCCTGGCGGCGAATCAGCTGCATGCCGAGGACTTCGGTATAGAAGGCGATGGATTTGTCGAGGTCGCCGACACGGATCATCGTGTGCAGGATGCGCATGCTTTTTCCTTAGAGAATGGGGATGAGCCGGGCTTGCTGGCGTAGCTCGCGGCGCAGCGCCTGCCAGTCCGGACAGAGTTGTTCAACCACCGACCAGAAACGCGGGCTGTGGTTCATTTCCTTGAGATGCGCCAGTTCGTGGCAGACGACGTAATCGACGAGCGGCAGCGGCATCAGCACCAGGCGCCAGTTCAGCGCGATGCCGCCGCGGTGGCTGCAACTGCCCCAGCGCGTGCGGGCCGACGACAAGCGCAGCGGCGGGACCGGGACGCCGAGCCGCGGGGCGTGATGGGCCAGGCGTTCGGCAAAGACGGCGCGGGCCTTGTCGCGCAGGGCGGCTTCGAGCAGGGCGTTGGCGTCGTCACCCGGCGCGACGCGCAGGTAGAGCGTGGATGGGCCGAACTGCCAGCGGGCGCGGCCGAGCGTGGTAAAGACGATGGTCAGCGGTTCGCCGAGGGCAGAAATCACCGTGCCGTCGGCGACTGCCAGCCGGGTGGCGGCCGGGCGGTCGCGCCAGGCGGCCAGCTTGTCGAGCACCCACTGGCCGTGTTGGTGGATCAGGTTCTCGATGTCGCCGATCCGGGCGCGGCTCGGTGCGCCGATGCGCAGGCCGCGATGGTCGATGGCGAGGCCGATGGTCCGCCGCTGGCTGCGCCGCAGCTCGTAGCTCACCGCCTGGCCGGCGATGACGACCTGGCGGGCAGCTTCAGGTGGCGTTGTGCGAGGCATCCAGGTAGCGATGCGGCGAGATGCGGTGCATCTCGTCCTCGATCCACGCCTCGGCCTTCTGGTTGACCTCGATTTCGGTCATGCCGGTGGCGTCGAAAGCCGGGCCGATGCTGATCGTGACGGTGCCCGGCTTCTTGATGAAGGCCTGGCGCGGCCACAGTTCGCCGGCGTCGTGGGCGATCGGCACGACCTTGCAGCCGACGTGGGTGGCGAGATAGGCGCCGCCCGGCTTGTAGCGCTTCTTCTGGCCCGGCGGCACGCGCGTGCCTTCCGGGAAGAGGATCACGTAAAAGCCCTGCTTGAGCCGCTCGCGACCCTGGGTGACGACCTGATCAAGCGCGTCCTTGCCGGCGGCGCGGTCGATCGAAATCATTTTCATCGCGGCCAGACCCCAGCCGAGGAAGGGCACCTTCAACAGTTCCTTCTTCAGCACGAAGACGCAGTAGGCGCCGTCCGGCACGTAGTCCTGGATGGTCATCGTCTCCCACGCCGACTGGTGCTTGGCGAGGATGACGCAGGGCTCCTTCGGCATGTTTTCCAGGCCAATGACCTTGGGCCGGATGCCGAGAATGTTCTCGACGCCGAACTGGACGCCGAGCCGCCACAGCTTGCCGAAGCGGTAGCCCCACAGGCCGCGCAGGGCGAGTGCGGCGACGACCACCAGCGGCGCCGTGAATACCGACCAGACGATGGCGTAAGCCATGAACAGCGTGGAGCGCAGGGCGTTCATTTCTTTTCCTTGGCCAGAATGTGATTGACCGCCGCCGCCAGGTCGGCGAATTCCAGCGTGCCGGCCGGCAGCTCGTTGTCCGCCTTGGTCTTCGTCCCCTTGCCGGTCATCACCAGCATCGGCTGGCAACCCACCGCCGCGCAGGCTTGCAGGTCGCGCAGCGAATCGCCGATGGCCGGCACGCCGGCCAGCTCGACATTGAAGGTTTCGGAAATGCGCTTGAGCATGCCGGACTTCGGCTTGCGGCAGTCGCACTGCGAATCGGCCGCATGCGGGCAGTAGAAAATGGCATCGATCCGCCCACCCAGCGCCACCACGGCCTTATGCATCTTGGTGTGGATCTGGTTGAGCATTTCCATGTCGAACAGCCCGCGCCCGACACCCGACTGGTTGGTCGCCACGACCACCTTGTAGCCGCTCTGGGTCAGCCGGGCGATGGCTTCCAGGCTGCCCGGAATCGGCTTCCATTCGGCCGGGTTCTTGATGAACTGGGCGGAATCAAAATTGATTACGCCGTCGCGGTCGAGGATGACGAGTTTGGTGGGCATGGCGGTTTCCCTGGACTCAGGCGGACAGCTTGGAGATGTCGGCGACCTTGTTCATCGCCGCATGCAGCTTGGCGAGCAGGCCGAGGCGGTTGGCGCGCAGGGCCGGGTCTTCGGCATTGACCATGACGTCATCGAAGAAGCTGTCGACCGGGGCACGCAGTGCCGCCAGGGCCTGCAGCGACTCGGCGTAGTCGCCGGTATCGAAGGCCGCATCGGCCTGCGGCACGACATCGACCAGCGCATCGTGCAGGGCGATTTCGGCGGCTTCCTTGAGCAGGGCGTTGTCGACGTTGGCTTCGACCGGATTCTCGACCTTTTTCAGGATATTGCCGACCCGCTTGTTGGCGGCGGCCAGCGCGGCGGCTTCCGGCAGGGCCGAGAAGGCGCGCACGGCGGCCAGGCGCTTCGGAATGTCGCCCAGGCGCTGCGGCCGCTGCGATACCACGGCATCGACTTCCTGCGCCGTGTAGCCCTGCTCGCGCAGGTTGCCGGCCAGGCGGTCGTAGATGAAATCGGCCAGCGCCGTTTCGGCCGGCTTGAAGCCATCGACCGTGGCAAACGGCGCGGCGGCGGTTTGCAGCAACTGAGCCAGCGGCAGGGCCAGATCGCCGTCGGCCAGCATGCGGATGACGCCCAGCGCGTGACGGCGCAGGGCGAACGGGTCGCGGTCGCCGGTCGGAATCTGTCCGATGCCGAACATGCCGACCAGGGTTTCCAGCTTGTCGGCCAGCGCGACGACGGTACCGACCAGACCGCGCGGCAGCGTGTCGCCGGCGAAGCGCGGCTTGTAGTGATCCTCGATGGCATCGGCGACGTCGGCATTCAGGCCGTCGTGCTGGGCGTAGTAGCGGCCCATGATGCCCTGCAGTTCAGGGAATTCACCGACCATGTCGGTCAGCAGGTCGGCCTTGGCCAGCACCGCGGCCTGCTCGGCATGTTGCGACAAGGCACCGCCGCCGAGGTGATCGGCAATGGCGCGGGCAATCGCCGCGACGCGCGCGACGCGCTCGCCCTGGGTGCCCAACTTGTTGTGATAGACGACCTTGGCCAGGCCGGCGACGCGGGACTCCAGTGACTTCTTGCGGTCCTGGTCGAAGAAGAACTTGGCGTCGGCCAAACGGGGACGGACGACGCGTTCGTTGCCGCCGATCACGGCGCTCGGATCGGCCGGGCTGATGTTGCTGACGACCAGGAACTGGTTGGTCAGCTTGCCGGCCGCGTCGAGCAGCGGGAAGTATTTCTGATTGGCCTTCATGGTCAGGATCAGGCATTCCTGCGGTACGGCCAGGAATTCCGGCTCGAACTGGCCGATCAGTACGTTCGGGCGCTCGACCAGCGCGGTCACTTCGTCGAGCAGGGCGTCGTCGTCGATCGGCTTGCCGCCGGCCTTGGCGGCAGCGGCGGCGAGTTGGCGGACGATTTCCGCACGGCGTTCGGCGAAGGAGGCGATCACGGCGCCGTCCTTGGCCAGCGTCGCGGCGTAGCTGTCGGCATCGGCGATGACCACCGGATCGACGGCGGCTTCGAAGCGATGGCCGTGGGTGGTGTTGCCGGAATTCAGGCCGAGCACGGCGACGGGAACGACGTCGGCGCCGTGCAGGGCGACCAGGCCGTGCGCCGGGCGGACGAAATTGACACTGCTCCAGCCGTCGGCCAGCTGGTAGCTCATCACCTTGGGAATCGGCAGCGCGGCCAGCGCGGCTTCGACGGCCTTCTGCAGGCCTTCGGCCAGCGTGGCGCCCTTGGCCAGGCTGTCGTAGAACAGGATGTCGGCCTTGCCGTCGTTTTCGCGGCGCAGACCGGCGACGGCCGAGGCGTCGGCACCGAGAGCGGCGAGCTTCTTGAGCAGCGCCGGCGTCGCGTTGCCGGACGCATCGAGACCGACGGCGACCGGCATCAGCTTCTGGACGACCGGCTTGTCGGCGGCGACGGCGGCGACGTCGGTGACGTGGGCGGCCAGGCGGCGCGGCGAGGCGTAGGCGGTGACGGCGGCGGTCGCCGGCGCCAGGCCGGCATTCTTCAACGAAGTGGCCAACGCGGCGGCGAAGGCCTCGCCGAGCTTCTTCAGCGCCTTGGGCGGCAGTTCCTCGACGAACAGTTCAACGAGCAGATTCTTGGACGACATGATCAGGCAGCTTTCTTTTCAATCTGGGCGAGGACTTCGGCGGCCCATTCCTTGGGCGCCATCGGGAAGCCGAGGCGGGCGCGGCTGTCGAGGTAGGCTTGCGCCACGGCGCGGGCAAGGTTGCGGATGCGGCCGATGTAGGCGGCGCGCTCGGTGACCGAGATGGCGCCGCGGGCGTCGAGCAGGTTGAAGGTGTGGGCGGCTTTCAGCACCTGTTCGTAGGCCGGCAGCGCCAGTTGGGCGCCCATCAGGTGCACGGCGGTTTCCTCGTGCTTGCCGAAAGCGTGGAACAGGAAGTCGACGTTGCTGTGCTCGAAGTTGTAGGCCGACTGCTCGACTTCGTTCTGGTGATAGACGTCGCCGTAGGTCAGGCCGTCGGTCCACACCAGGTCGAAAACGTTCTCGACGCCCTGTAGGTACATGGCCAGGCGTTCGATGCCGTAGGTGATTTCGCCGGTGATCGGCTTGCAGTCGATGCCGCCAACCTGCTGGAAGTAGGTGAACTGGGTCACTTCCATGCCGTTCATCCAGACTTCCCAGCCCAGGCCCCAGGCGCCCAGCGTCGGGTTTTCCCAGTCGTCCTCGACGAAACGGACGTCGTTCTTCTTCAGGTCGAAGCCGAGCGCTTCCAGCGAACCGAGGTAGAGCTCAAGAATGTTGTCCGGGGCCGGCTTCAGGACTACCTGGAACTGGTAGTAATGCTGCATGCGGTTCGGGTTCTCGCCGTAACGGCCGTCCTTGGGGCGGCGCGACGGTTGCACGTAGGCGGCTTTCCACGGCTCGGGGCCGATGGCCCGGAGGAAGGTGGCGGTGTGGCTGGTGCCTGCGCCGACTTCCATGTCGTAGGGCTGGAGCAGGGCGCAGCCCTTGTCGCTCCAGTATTGCTGCAGACGCAGGATGATTTCTTGAAAAGTAGGCTTCTTGCTGGTGCTCATCGGATGCACTCGGTCTTGATTCGAAACGCCCGATTTTACTTGCTTTTGGGGGCCACGGTCATGGCCGGTGGCGATGCTTGATAAATATTGAACGTCGTATAATAATTTACGTCGTCAATTTTTATTGGGCTGACCTTTTTGCTTCCGCCCCAACAGGAGCTCGTCATGACAGAGATTGATCCCGTCGAACCCGGCCGTCGCGAGCGCAAACGCCTGCAGCAGCTGGACCATCTGGCCGATACGGCGTGGGCCTTGTTCGAAGCCGAGGGCTACGAACAGGTGACCATGGAGCGCATCGCGCAGGTGGCTGATGTCGCCAAAGGCACGCTGTACAAGCATTTTCCGGTCAAGGAGGCGCTGCTGCGGCATCGCTTCCACCGCGAACTGCGCGAGGGCGAGGCCGAGGGCCGGCGCATCCTGGCCGCCGAGCCGCCCGGCCCGGCCCGGCTGCGGCGCTTCATGGCGGCCTCGGCGGACTGGTCCGAGCGCAACCGGCGTTATTTGCCGGCTTATTTGCAGTTTCGCCTGGGCGAACCGCGGCGCGCCGGTGCGGCGGTCGAGCGGAGCGGCCTGGATCGGATATTTGCCGACCTGATCGCCGATGGCCAGGCGGCCGGCGCCTTTCGTCAGGATATCGAGCCGGCGGCGCTGGCGGTTTATCTGGAGTTTCTTTACCTGGCGGCGCTGCTGCGCTGGCTGGGCGGAGCGGCCGATTCGCTGCCGGCGGAAATGGACAAGATGCTGAGCATTTTTCTGGAGGGGCTGGCATGTCGAGCCTAGGCGCAGAGGATTGGCTGGTCGACGACGACCGCCTGCTGGCGGGCAGCGCCGCGGCGGTGGGCGGCAAGGCATGGCAACTCGCTCGCCTGCGCCGCTTTGGCTTGCCAGTGCCGGAATTCCTGGTGATTCCGGCGGCGTGCAGCCGGTTGCGTCGGGACGGTGTGCCGGCCGAATTGCTGGCGGCGCTCGACGCGGCCATCGAACGCCGTGGCTGGCAGGGCCAGGCGTTGGCCGTGCGCTCGTCGGCGGTCGGCGAGGACGGCAGCAAGGCTTCCTTTGCCGGCATTTACCACTCCTGCCTCAACGTGCTCGGTTGCGAGCAACTGGCGGCGGCGATCGCGGCCGTCTGGGCGTCGCTCGATACGCCGACGGCGGCAGCCTACCGGCAAAAGTTGGGACTGCCGGACGCACCGGCGATGGCGGTTATCGTCATGCCGATGATCGCCGCGCAGGCCTCCGGCATCGCTTTTACCTGCGACCCGCTGAACGGCCGCTTCGACCGGCTGGTCGTGCATGCCCAGTGGGGCCTGGGCGAATCGCTGGTGGCCGGGCAGGCGGCCGGCGACGAGTATGTTTTCGTCGAAAATGCGGCCAGCGAATGGTATCTGCTCGAACGGCGCGCCGGCAGCAAGCAGACGATGAGCGTGGCGCTGGCCGCGGGCGGCACGGCGAGCCAGGCCGTGCCGCCGGAACGGGCGGCAGGCTTTGTCTTCGAAGCCGAACAGGCCGAACGGCTGGCCAACCTGCTCTACGACGCGGCCATCGCGCTGGATTTCGTGGCGCCCTTCTACGATCTCGAATGGGCCTGGGACGGCCAGCGCTTCTGGCTGACCCAGGCGCGGCCGGTGACCGCCCGGCCCTACCGCAGCTATGACGCCCTGCGCGGCCAGCCGGTGATCTGGACGCGCGGCAACACCTGCGAGGTGATGCCCGAGCCGCTGTCGCCCTGCGACTGGGCGTTTTCCCGCTGGGGCGTCAACAGCCTGCTCGAGCAGGGCTGGAAGTTGTGCGGCTATCCCCTGTTGCCCGGCGTCCAGCGGGCCGGGCTGTTTCATGGCCGGCTCTATCTCGAAGCCTCGATTCTGCAGTGGGAGGCGTGGGACGCCATCGGCTTGCTGCCCGGGCAACTCAATGCCCTGATGGGCGGCCATCAGCCCGAAATCGCCGTGCCGTCGCCTTCCTGGCGCCAGCGGCTGATGCGCCTCGGGCGCATGCTGCGCTACCTGGTGCTGGCGCCGGGCCAGCGCCGGCGCGGCATGGCCGCGGTTGCGCGGGTGCATGCCACGGCCAGCCAGATGCGGCAGACGCCATTGCCTAACGACGACACCGGCTTGGCGCGGCTACTGCGCCAGCAAGCGCTGGCGGCCGGCGCCGAGGTCGAGATGCATTTCCTGCAGGGCTCGGGCGGCGGCACCCTGTCCTTGCTGGTGCCGATGCTCGAAAAGGCTTTCCCCGGCGAAGGCGAGGCCCTGTTGGCTGCCCTGATGGCTGGCGGCGAGCCGAGCGTGACGGCGCAACAGGGCTATGCCCTGTTGGCCCTGGCCCGATTGGCCAAAAGCCCTGAATGCTACGGTCAGCCGGAAAAAAGCCCCAAATTTCAAAAAGCCTTCGCCGAGTTTCTGGAAAAGTACGGCCACCGCGGCCACTACGAAACCTACTACCGCAGCCCGCGCCTGCGCGAGCAGCCGGAATTGCTGCTCGCCCAGATTGCTGCGCTGGCCGATGTCGACGAAGCCGCGCTGCGCCAACGCCAGCAAGCCGCCCGGGACCAGGCCTGGGCGAAGCTGGCGACCCGCCTGCCCTTGTGGCGGCGCCTGCTGCTGCGCCAGATGATCAAGGCGGCGAACCAGGAGTGCAACCAGCGCGAAGCGGCGCGCAGCGCCATCGTCGCCAGTCTCGACGCGGCACGGCGGACGATCCTGGCGGCAGCGCAACTGGGCGTTGAACAGGGCGCCTTGCGGCAGGTCGAGGATTGCTTCCTGGGCATGCCCAGCGAAGCCTTCCGCGTGCTGGCCGGGGATCTGCCGCCGGCCGGCATGCTGGCCCGGGTGCTCGAACGCGAAGTGATCTTCAAGGCATGGGAGAAGGAAGAGGCGCCGGAGTATCTGCTGGTCGATGCCGTCGGCAGCCCGCAAGCGCCGGCCAGGCCGGCGGTCCGCGAGACGGTGGAGGGCACGGTCTGGCGCGGCGTCGCCACCGGCACCGGGGTGGCTCGCGGGCGGGTGCGGGTGTTGCGCCATCCGGCCGACGGGCAGGCGCTGTTGCCCGGCGAAATCCTCGTCGCGCCGTCCACCGATCCCGGCTGGACGCCGCTCTTTCTGCAGGCGGCCGGACTGATCGTCGAGACCGGCGGCTACATGTCGCATGGCGCCATCGTCGCCCGCGAATTCGCCCTGCCGGCCGTCGTCAATCTGCCCGGCATCATGGCGATGCTGCGCGACGGCGATGAGGTCGAGGTCGACGGCCGGTGCGGCGAGGTGCGACGCTGCTCACCGTGATTGGCGGGAACAAAAGCGCGTTTGCGCAATCGGATGCCTGTCTTTCAACAAAAGGAATGGCCCGATGACGCAAGCTGTCGCCACCCTGGCCGGTGGCTGTTTCTGGTGCCTGGAGGCCGCTTTCGAGCAACTCGACGGGGTGCTCTCGGTGCTGCCCGGTTACATGGGCGGCCATGATCCGCAACCGACTTACGAAGCCGTGTGCCGGGGAAATACCGGCCACGCCGAAGTCGTGCAGATTGCCTTCGACCCGGCGAAAATCGACTTCGAGACGCTGCTTGCCGCCTTCTTCACGATCCACGATCCGACCACGTTGAACCGCCAGGGGCACGATGTCGGCACGCAGTACCGCTCGGCCATCTTCTTCCATGATGCTGGCCAGCAGGCTGTCGCCGAAGCGATGATCGGCCGCCTCGATGGCGAGGGAATCTGGGCCTCGCCCATCGTCACCGAAGTGAGCCCGGCCTCGACCTTTTTCGTGGCCGAGGAATATCACCACCAGTATTTTCGGCGCAATCCGGAACAGGGCTATTGCCTCGCCGTCGTCGCGCCCAAGGCGTACAAACTGCGCAAGGTCTTCGCCGACCGGATCAAGGCCGCCTAGGCGATTTCTCGCCATGGAAACCCAGGCCGGCGGGGCGCTGATTCAGCCGGTTTTGTTGCGGCGATGCAACACAAAATACCGGGTGTGCCGAGGCTTGGATTGACAATAACTATATAAATCAATATAGTGGCGTCAATGCTGCGGTGCAGCATCGGTTTCCGCGGCAATCAGATCACCTGGCTGCGGTGTCCAGCGAACCCACTTTTCCGGGCCTGGCCGATGTCGTACCCCCTGTAACCGTTCGCTGTCGTGGAAGTCTTTCGGCAGTGGCAACAGTGAAGGAGGTCGCATGTTTACCTCAACAGTTTTCCCTTCATCGATGTTGCGGCTTTCCGCCGTTGCGTCTTCCCTTTTCCAGAAATTCCTGATGTTGGCCGGCGTGTTCTTCGTGCTGGCCCTGGTCGGTGTCCAAAGCGGCAATCCCACCATGCTCGGCGGCCTGAAGTCCCTGCTGCCGATTTCTGCCGAGGCGGCATTCGATGAAGAACCGGATGTCGAGGACGTCGACGTCGCTTCCGAGGCGCTCAGTGCCCGCATGCGCGGGGCGATGGATTACGTTTCCCGGCGTTATCACGTTTCCGCCGAAGCGCTGGAGCCGATTTTTGTCACGGCCCAGTCGGCCGGTCGGCAACTGCATCTCGATCCGCTGCTGATCATCGCCGTCATCGGTATCGAATCGCGCTTCAACCCGTTCTCCGAAAGCGTCGTCGGCGCCAAGGGCCTGATGCAGGTCGTGCCGCGCTACCACCAGGACAAATTGCCGGAAGACGCCGATCAGGCCGCCTTTCTCAATCCGGTGATCAACGTTCAGGTCGGCGCCAGGGTCCTGCAGGAATCGATTCGCCGCAACGGCGGGCTGGAAAGCGGCCTGCAGCAGTTCGGCGGGGCGGTCACCGACCCGGAACGCCGCTACGCCAGCAAGGTTCTGGCCGAAAAGCAGCGTCTGGAGCAGGCCGTCCAGCACCTGCGGGCTGGCCGCAATACCCAGGCCGCAGTGGCGGCACCCAGCAAGGCCGGTTAAGCGCGCGACCGGCGCTGGCCCTGCAGGATCGGCGGCGATCCTTCGCCGGTATAATCGCCGGCGTCAAAACGCAGGGGTATGGAAATGTTCGACTGGAGAGACTACGGCAACGGCATCATCGCTTTTGATGCCGGCTATGTGCGCCCCATCCTGGCCGCGATCCACATGATTGTCGACAACGGCCGCGTCGCCTTCATCGACACCGGCAGCAACGACTCGCTGCCCAACGTGCTGGAAGCCCTGAACAAGGTCGGCCTCGGCCGCGATGCGGTCGATTACGTGATCCTCACCCACATCCACCTCGACCACGCCGGTGGCGCCGGCGCGCTCATGCGCGAATTCCCCAACGCCCGGCTGGTCGTCCATCCGCGCGGTTCGCGCCACATGGCCGAGCCATCGAAGCTGGTGGCCGGCGTGACGGCCGTCTATGGCAAGGAATACGTCGAAGCGGTGTACGGTGACATCCTGCCCATCGCCGCCGAGCGCATCATCGATGCCCACGAAGGCCTGACCCTCCAACTCGGCGGCCGCGAACTGCTGATGATCGACACCCCGGGCCACGCCAAGCACCACATCTGCATCGTCGACCGCCAGGCCAGTGCCATCTTCAGCGGCGACATGTTCGGCCTCTCCTACCGCGAATTCGACGTGGACGACCGCCAGTTCATCCTGCCGACGACCAGCCCGACCCAGTTCGACCCGGCCGAAATGCACGCCTCCATCGATCGTCTGCTGAGCTACCAGCAGGGCGCCATGTACCTGACGCACTACGCCCAGGTGCACGACGTGCAGGCGCGGGGCGCCGACCTCCACCGTCGCCTGGACCGCCATGTCGAACTGGTCGAAGCCCATGCCAACGACGGTGAAACGCGTCACGCCGCCATCAAGCAGGAACTCGCTGCCTACTTCCTGGCCGAGCTGCGCGCCCACGGCTGCACCTTGCCGGAAGCTACTATCCTGGAAATCCTCGCCACCGACCTTGAACTCAACGTGCAGGGTTTGACCTGGTGGGTGGATCACCGGGGCTGATTTCCGGATTGCCGGGTCTGGCTTGACGCGTGGCGCTCCTGCGGTCAGCGGGAAGAAAGGGCCAAAATGCTACGGTCGGCCGGAAATTTTGCCAAAATTTGAAATTTCCTGGCGCCGCTGAGGTTCAAGCGGCGCGTCGCCGCGCGCCCGCCAAAGCGAGCAGTCCCAGGACTGCCATCAAGCCCAGCGCCGGCCAGTTGCCGAAGCGGGCATACGGCGTCATGCCGGCATAAGCCCGCACTTCACCCTTGAGAACGCCGGTCGTGAACGGCGGCAGGGCCGCCTGCACCGTGCCGTCGGCGGCGATGATCGCCGTCATGCCGGTGTTGGTCGCGCGCAGCATCGGCCGGCCGGTTTCGGCGGCGCGCATCTGGGCGATCTGCAGATGTTGCGGCTGGGCCAGCGAACGGCCGAACCAGGCGGTGTTCGACAGGTTGGCCAGGATGCCGGCGGCGGGCAGGGCGCGGATGATTTCCTCGCCGAAGACGTCCTCGTAGCAGATATTGACCGCCAACTGCTGCCCGGCGACGGCCAGCGGCGGCTGCTTTTCCGGGCCGCGCGAGAAGGACGACATCGGGATGTCGGCCAATTCCATGAACCAGTCGAAGCCGGGCGGGATGAATTCGCCGTAGGGCACCAGATGCTGCTTGCTGTAGATCTGCAGCGGGGCGCTGCCCAGGGTGATTGCACTGTTGTAGTAGGCATCAGCGACATTGCCGGTCACCGTGCCGACGATCAGGTCGCCATTGCGGCGGCGGGCCAGTGTCTTCAGCTCTTCAAGATAGTCCGGTGGCACCTGGTCCAGGAAAACGGGTAGTGCAGTTTCTGGCAGCAAGGTCAGTTGCGCCGGATTGGCGGCGACCAGGTCGCGATAGAGGTCCAGCGTTCGGATGAAGGCCTCGGGCCGGAATTTCATTTCCTGCGGGATATTGCCCTGGATCAGGGCGACGCTGACCGCTTCGCCGACCGGCTCGGTCCACGCTACCTGGCGCAGCCCGAAGCCGCCGACGGCGAGCAGGGCGATGAAGCCGAGGCCGATGCGCCAGCGGATCAGCAGCGCGCCGGATAAGGCCACCAGCAGCGACAGGCCATGCACGCCGAGCAGCGGCGCAAAGCCGGCCAGCGGGCTGGGCGCGGCTTGCGAATAGCCGACGGCCAGCCAGGGAAAACCGGTGAAGATCCAGCTCCGGAGCCAGTCGACCAGCGCGATCAGGGCCGCGAAGAGGATGGCCTGCCGCCAGTCGCCGGCAGATTGCCAGCGCTTGAACACCCAGCCGGCCAGCATAGGGAACAGCGCCATCACCGCGCAGAACAGGAAGGCCGCCGGGCCAGCCAGCCACCACGGCATGCCGCCGAAAATCGATAGGCTGACGTAAACCCAGGAGACGCCGCAGAGGAAAAAACCGAGGCCGAACACCAGGCCGGTCAGCAAGGCTTCACCGGGCGTTTCGGCGCGGCGGAGCAGGGCGAACAGCCCTAGCCAGATCAGTGGCGCTAGCCAGAACAGGCCGAAAGGCGCGAAGCAGAGCACCCCGGCGGCACCGGTCAGCGCCGCGAGGCCGAAGCGGTGTGGCCTCCGCTCAGGCAGATTGATGATCGGCACCGGTCTGTGGCTTGGGTTGGCTGACCAGCAGCGTGTACAGGCGGCGGCTGTCGGCGCGCAGGATCTGGAAGCGGATGCCCTCGATGTCGACGACTTCGTGGCGCTTGGGCATGCGGCCCAGGTGGTGCAGGATCAGGCCGCCGATGGTGTCGAATTCCTTGTCCGGGAAGCGGGTCGAGAAGGCTTCGTTGAAGTCGTCGATCTCGGTGTGCGCCTTGACGCGATAGTGGCCGGAAATGTCGAGGCGGATGTTGTCGTGCGCCTCGTCGAAATCGTATTCATCCTCGATGTCGCCGACGATCTGTTCGAGCACGTCCTCGATGGTGACCAGGCCGGCGACGCCGCCGTATTCGTTGGCGACGATGGCCATGTGGTTGCGCGAGACGCGGAATTCGCGGAGCAGGATATTGAGCCGCTTCGATTCCGGAATGAAGACGGCCGGGCGCAGCCAGTCGCGGAGGTTGAAGGTTTTCTCGGCCTGGATGCGCAGCAGATCCTTGGCGAGCAGGATGCCGAGGACGTTGTCGCGGTCGCCGTCGACGACCGGGAAGCGCGAATGGGCGGTGGCGATGACGACGGGGAGGATCTTGTCCAGCGGGTCGTCGATATCGATGACGTCCATCTGGGTCCGCGGGACCATTACGTCGGCAACGCGGGTTTCCGAGGCCTGCAGGGCGCCTTCGATGATGGTCAGCGCATCCGCATCCATCAGGTTGCGCTCGTAGGCGGTATGCAGGATCTGGATCAGCTGCTCGCGGTCTTCGGGCTTGCGCAGCAGCGCGGAGGTCAGGCGTTCGATGAAGCCCGGTTTACTGTCACTGTCCATAATGTTTGAACCGCTCAGTTGGCCAGATACGGATCTGGATAACCCAAAGCGGCAAGAATCTCCCTTTCTTCGTCTTCCATGGCCTGGGCATCTTCGTCGTTGTCGTGGTCCCAGCCTTGCAAATGCAGCATGCCATGCACCGTCAGGTGCGCGTAATGGGCGTCCAGCGGCTTGTTCTGCTCGGCCGCCTCCTTTGCCACGACGCTCGGGCAGATGACCAGGTCGCCCATGACCACCGGCTCGGTTTCGTACGGGAAGGACAGCACGTTGGTCGCGTAGTCCTTGCCGCGGTATTCCCGGTTCAGCGCCTGGCCTTCGTCGGCATCGACCAGGCGGATGGCGATTTCGCCGCCGCCGACCAGCGCCGCGCGCGCCCAGCGTACAAAATCCGCCCGCAAGGGTAAGCCTTCGCGGTTACAGGCGTATTGCACGGACAGGTTAAGTCGCTTGCTGGCGTTTTTCATAGGCTTCGACAATGCGGGCGACCAGCGGGTGGCGCACCACATCTTCCTTCTTGAAATGGGTAAAGGCCAGGCCGCGCACGTTGTCGAGCACGTCCATGGCTTCCTTGAGGCCGCTCTTGTGGCCCTTGGGCAGGTCGATCTGGGTGATGTCGCCGGTGACCACCGCCTTGGCGCCGATGCCGATGCGGGTCAGGAGCATCTTCATCTGCTCCGGCGTGGTGTTCTGTGCCTCGTCGAGGATGACGAAGGCGTGGTTCAGCGTCCGGCCGCGCATGAAGGCGAGCGGGGCGATCTCGATGGCGCGTTTTTCGTAGAGCTTGGCGACGCGGTCGGCGCCCATCAGGTCGTACAGCGCGTCGTAGAGCGGACGCAGGTAGGGGTCGATCTTCTGGGTCAGGTCGCCGGGCAGGAAGCCGAGGCGCTCGCCGGCTTCGACGGCCGGCCGGGTCAGGATGATGCGCTCGACCAGGTCGCGCTCGAAGGCATCGACGGCCGAGGCAACGGCCAGATAGGTCTTGCCGGTGCCGGCCGGGCCGATGCCGAAGGTGATGTCGTGCTCCTGGATCGCCTTCAGGTAAGCCACCTGGCGCGGCGTGCGGCCATGCAGCTGGGTGTTGCGGGTGATCAGCTGCGGACCGTCGACCGGGCCTTCGGCGCGTTGCGCCACGCGGCGAACCGGCGCGTTGGTCAGTTCGATCAGGCCGAGCTGGATTTCATCGACGGTCAGCGGGGCGCGCGCCATGGTGTAGAAGTAGCGGAGCGCATCGGCGGTCAGGCGCGATTTCTCGCCGACAATCGAGAAGCGCTCGTTACGGCGGCGAATGACGACGTCGAAGCCGGTTTCGATCTGCCGGATATTTTCATCCAGCGGCCCGCACAGGTTGGCCAGCTGGGCGTTGTCGACCGGCGTCAGGGCCAGTTCGACCGGCTTCTGCTTGGGCGCCGGCTTAGTCTTCGCGGATGACAATTTCGCCCCTCAGGCTGTGCGGCAGCGCGGACGTGATGCGGACATCGACAAAGGTGTTGATCAGGCGCGGATTGCCGGCAAAATTGACGATGCGGTTGTTGTCGGTGCGCCCGGCCAGTTCATGCACGTCCTTCTTGGACGTGCCTTCGACCAGCACGCGCTGAACGCTGCCGACCATGGCCTGGCTGATCACCTGCGCCTGCTCGTCGATGCGCTTTTGCAGGCGGCTCAGGCGGGCCGACTTGACGTCGGCCGGCGTGCTGTCTTCGAGTTCCAGCGCCGGGGTACCCGGGCGCGGGCTGTAGATGAACGAGAAGGAACTGTCGAAGCCGACGTCCTCGATCAGTTTCATGGTCTTTTCAAAATCCTCGTCGGTCTCGCCGGGGAAGCCGACGATGAAGTCGGTCGACAGGGAAATGTCCGGCCGCGCGGCGCGCAGCTTGCGGATGATCGATTTGTATTCGAGCGTCGTGTAGCCACGCTTCATCGCCGCCAGCACGCGATCCGAACCGGCCTGGACCGGCAGGTGCAGGTGCGAGACCAGCTTCGGCTGCGTGGCGTAGGTGTCGATCAGGCGCTGCGACATTTCGCGCGGGTGCGAGGTCGTGTAGCGGATGCGCTCGATGCCCGGCACCTCGGCGATGTATTCGATCAGCAGCGCGAGATCGGCCTTCTCTTCGGTGCCTTCCATGTCGCCGCGGTAGGCATTGACGTTCTGGCCGAGCAGGGTCACTTCGCCGACGCCATTGGCGGCCAGGTCGGCGACTTCGGTCAGGACGTCGTTGAATGGGCGGGAAACCTCGCCGCCACGGGTATAGGGCACGATGCAGAAGGTGCAGAACTTCGAGCAGCCTTCCATGATCGAGACGAAGGCCGAGGCGCCCTTGACCTCGGAGGGCGGCATGGCGTCGAACTTCTCGATTTCCGGGAAGGAAACGTCGACCGCCGCCTTGCCGTTGGCTTTGCGCTCGGCGATCAGTTGCGGCAGGCGGTGCAGCGTCTGCGGGCCGAACACGACATCGACGTAGGGCGCGCGGGCGATGATCGCGTCGCCCTCCTGGCTGGCCACGCAGCCGCCGACGCCGATCACCAGGTTCGGATTCAGCTGCTTCAGGTGGCGGACGCGGCCGAGGTCATGGAAAACCTTCTCCTGCGCCTTTTCGCGCACCGAGCAGGTGTTGAACAGGATGATGTCGGCTTCTTCGGGGTTGTCGGTCTTGACGACACCTTCGGAGGCGTTGAGCACGTCGGCCATCTTGTCCGAATCGTACTCATTCATCTGGCACCCGAAGGTGCGGATGAAGAGTTTCTTTGGCATGGAATTACTTTAAAAATCAGTGGTGCCGCTTCGGCAGGCGGGCGGCGGGAAAGTTGCGCATTATAACGCGGTTGACCGTTGCGCCATCGGCAAACTATAATCCGCGCCCTCTAAGCGTGGTGATGTAGCTCAGACGGTTAGAGCGATGGATTCATAACCCATAGGTCGGCAGTTCGATTCTGCCCATCACCACCAAGAATGCTAAAGAGCCCTGATTCTTCAGGGCTCTTTTCATTTGTGCGCCGCTCCTGTCTCGGCCTAGGAGTTTAAACGGGGCAAGCGCCCAGCGCGGTCAGGGCAAAGTGGCAAATGCTACGGTCGGCCAGAAAAAAGGGCGAAAATCGAAATTTTCGCCCGCGGCAATTTGGCGCGGCCTGTTCGGATGTCAGTCCAGCAGGGAAATCAGGCGGTATGGGCGAGGCCCATTTCTGCCGGACATCAGCAGTAGTCTTCCTCCGAGCCGCCCATCAGGTTGGGCAGCAGGATGTAAGCGCGCTGGAGGGCTCCCGAGAGATCGGCGCAGACATTTTCGTCACCGAGGTGATCGATGAATCCGGAGCGATAGAGCAGCGACCCGGGCTGGGAGTTGAGGCCGCAGACGATCAGGGTGCAACCCCGTTTCTTCAGCTTGTCGAGCAGGTTTTCCAGTCCTTCCAGGCCGGTCGTGTCGAGCTGGATCAGTTGCGTCATGTCGAGAATGACGACCTCCGGATGGCCCGCGGCCGGGTCGAGCAGGACTTCCAGCTTGTTTACTGCCCCGAAGAATAGCGAGCCGAATAATTGCCAGGCGGCGACGCGCATGGTGCCGTCCGGGTAGAGGAATTGCGGTTCGCTGGCTTCTTCGCGCAGCGGGCGGCGCTCGACGCGGGTGAGCTCCGACATGCGGTAGATGAAGAACAGGCTGGCCAGCACCATGCCGAGTTCGACGGCGATGGTCAGGTCGAACAGCACGGTGACGAAGAAGGTGGCGAGCAGGATGATCCGGTAGTTGTACGAATAGCGCTGCAACTCCTTGAATTCGTGCCATTCGCCCATGTTGATGGCGACGACCATGACGATGGCCGAGAGAGCGGCCAGCGGCACGTAGGAGGCGAGCGGCGCAGCGATCAGGACGATGCCGAGCAGGGTCAGGGCGTGGATCATGCCGGAAAACGGGGTGCGGCCGCCGGACTTGACGTTGGTTGAGGTGCGGGCGATGGCGCCGGTGGCGGCAAATCCGCCAAACAGCGGGGCGGCGATATTGGCCAGGCCCTGCGCCACCAGTTCCTGGTTGGGGTCGTGGCGATCGTCGATCTGGCTGTCGGAGACGCGTGCCGAGAGCAGCGATTCGATGGCGCCGAGCAGGGCGATGGTGATCGCCGGCGAGATCAGTTTGCCGAAGTCGTGGATGGACAGTTCGGGCAGGCCGAATCCGGGCAGTTCCTGCGGAATGCCGCCAAAACGACTACCGATGGTGGCGACCGGCAGTTCGAACAGGAAGGACACCAGCGTGCCGACGATCAGCACGACCAGCGGGCCGGGGGCGCGGCGCAGCGGCGCCAGGCGTTGGGCCAGCCAGTTATAGGAGAGCAGGAAGACAAAACAGCCGGTGGACAGGGCGAGGGTCGGCAGGTCGACGGTATGGGCGTAGGCGGCCAGCGTCTTGATGCGGTGGAAAAATTCGGCGGGCAGGTTGTCGATGCGCAGGCCGAAGAAATCCTTGATCTGGGCGAGGAAGATGACGACGGCGATGCCGTTGGTGAAGCCGATGACGACGGTGACCGGGATGAAACGGATCAGCTGGCCCATCCGCGCCAGTCCCATGGCGAGCAGAAAGACGCCGGCCAGCATGGTGGCCCCGAGCAGGTTGTTGAAGCCGTGGATGGCCACGATGCCATAGACGATGGGGATGAAGGCGCCAGTCGGGCCGCCGATCTGGACGCGCGAGCCGCCGAGCAGTGAGGTCAGGAAGCCGGCGACGATGGCGGTCCAGATGCCGGCCGCCGGTGAGCAGCCGGAGGCGATGGCAAAGGCCATGGCCAGAGGCAGGGCCAGAACGCCGACGGTGATTCCCGCAGCGATGTCCTTGCCGAGTTGAGCGCGACTATAGCTTGGCAGGCAGTCCAGCAGCTTGGGGTGAAAGGCGATTTTCATGATGCACGCTCACAGGTTAAGCGTTACATTATATGGGTGCCTGATTTATCGTCAATGTTAATCACATGTTAATATGATTCAACATGTTTCTATAAGAGCGCATCATGGAGAATAGAACCGCACGCCTGACGATATTGATCGATCCCCAGAAGAAGAAAATCTTCGAGGAGATCTGTGCCGCCAATGACCTGACGCCATCGCAGGTCGTGCGCCGGCTGGTTCGCCAGTACATCATCGACAACGCCGGCAGTCGCGAATTGCCGGATTGGCTGAAGCCGAGCGCCAAGGGCGATTAATCCGGGCTGTCGTCGGCCCGGGGGCGAACCTTGTCGGGATGGTTGGCGCCCAGGTAGGCGTCGTAAGCGGCCTGCATTTCGTCCCCCTGCTTGGCGATTTCCCGAAGAATCCGGGAGGCCGCCCAGAACATGACGACAACGCCGCCTGCGGTGCAGGCGACGGCTTCGGCAGTCGATGTCGGGAAATTGGCGACGATGGTTCCCTTGCCGGCGGCAAACCAGCTCGCCCCGATGGCGACGCAGGCGAGGCCGAAAACATCGGCGATCCCGTAGGCGAAGATGCGGGCGGTCAATCGTGGGCGGGGTGGGCGCAGAGGAGATTTGAGCATGCTTTGGGTGTCGTGACGCGTGATCGAAAATAAGTCTACCAAAAGACTTGACAAGCTGAATGTCAAGACTGCGACTTATGCACAGTAACGGGGCGTTGTTCGTTCAGATCGGAAATGTCAGCTGATGAATTTGTCAGATTGGTGTTTTCGTTTAATAACTTATTAGAATCAACCGCTTAAGTTTAAGCTCAAGTTTCGGGCAGGGTAAGGAAAAACCTTGTGGGACGGTGACTTAGCGTTCTGCTCCATGATTAATTCACAGAGTTATCCACAGTTTTTGTGGATAGTTCGAAAAGCTTAAACCCTGTAGCCGGATTGCTGGCTAAAGTTAAAGTGATACTTCAAGTTGCGAGGCGATTTTGCTGCGCCGCAACAAGAAACGGCCCGCATCGCGGGCCGTTTCGAATGGCATTGATTTATTTGACCCGCATGCCAGGTTCTGCGCCGGAATCAGGCGACAGCAGGAATATTCCGGGCGTTTGGCCAGTCGTATCGGAAGCGGCCAGAACCATCCCTTCGGATAACCCAAATTTCATTTTTCGTGGCGCCAGGTTGGCGACCATGACGGTCAGCCGCCCAACCAGTTGGGCCGGGTCGTAAGCCGCCTTGATGCCGGCAAAGACGTTGCGCGTCTCGCTGTTGCCGATATCGAGCGTCAGGCGGACCAGTTTGTCGGCGCCTTCGACATGCTCGGCATTGGCAATGCGGGCGATGCGCAGGTCGACCTTCATGAAGTCGTCGATGTTGCAGAACGGTTCCCAGGGGCTTTCCGCCTTGACTTCGTTCTGCTGGTGCTCGGCGTGGCGTTGCGGCGATTGCTGCTCCTGTGTCGGCGCCAGCGATTCCTTGTTGGCTTCGACCAGCTTCTCGATCAGCTTGGGATCGACGCGGGTCATCAGGTGCTCGTAGGCATTGATGCCGTGGCCAGCGGCGAGCAGGCTTTGTGTATCGTTCCAAGTCAGCGGGGCGATATTCAGGAATTTTTCGACCTTGGCGGCGACGACTGGCAGGATCGGTTTGAGCAGCACGGTCAGCAGGCGGAACAGGTTCAGGGCGTTGGTGCAGGCGGCGTGCAATTCAACTTCCTTGCCCTCCTGCTTGGCCAGTTCCCAGGGTTTGACGCTGTCAACGTACTGGTTGGCTGCATCGGTCAGCGCCATGATTTCGCGCATGGCCTTGCCGAATTCCCGGGCCTCATAGAGCTCGGCAACTCGCGCAGCGGCTTCCTGGATGGATTTGATCGCCGGCAGGTCGGCCGCGGCGGGGGCCAGTTGGCCGTTGAAGCGCTTGGCGATGAAGCCGGCCGAGCGGCTGGCGATATTGACGTATTTGCCGACCAGGTCGGAATTGACACGGGCGCAGAAGTCATCGAGGTTGAGGTCGATGTCTTCCATGGTCGCCGACAACTTGGCGGCGTAGTAGTAGCGCAGCCATTCCGGGTTGAGGCCGGTGGTCAGGTAGCTTTCGGCGGTGATGAAGGTGCCGCGCGATTTCGACATCTTGGCGCCATCCACCGTCAGGAAGCCGTGGGCGAAAATCTTGGTCGGGGTCCGGTAGCCGGCGTGGGCCAGTTCGGCCGGCCAGAACAGGGCGTGGAAATAAAGAATATCCTTGCCGATGAAATGGTAGAGCTCGGTCTTGGCATCGGGTTTGAAATATTCGTCGAAGTCGAGGCCGTTACGCTGGCACAGGTTCTTGAAAGAGCCCATGTAGCCGATCGGCGCATCGAGCCAGACGTAGAAATACTTGCCCGGCGCATCGGGGATTTCGAAGCCGAAATAGGGGGCGTCGCGCGAAATGTCCCAGTCGGTCAGCTTGTTCTCGCCCGGGGCGCCCAGCCATTCCTGCATCTTGTTGGCGGCTTCGTTTTGCAGCACGCCGTTGTCGCGGCTGGTGTACTGGCGCAGGAAGGCTTCGCAGCGCGGGTCGGACAGCTTGAAGAAATAGTGTTCCGAGCTGCGCAGTTCCGGCTTGGCGCCGGAAATGGCCGAGTAGGGTTCCTTCAGGTCGGTCGGTGCGTAGGCGGCGCCGCAAGACTCGCAGTTGTCGCCGTACTGGTCCTTGGCGCCGCACTTCGGGCATTCGCCCTTGATGAAGCGATCCGGCAGGAACAGTTGCTTGACCGGGTCGTAATACTGCTCGATGGTCCGCGTTTCGATCAGGCCGGCCGAGCGCAGCTTCAAATAGATGTCGTTGGCGCACTCGCGGGTTTCGTCGGAGTGGGTGCTGTGATAATTGTCGAAGCCGACCAGGAAACCGGCAAAGTCGCGGGAGTGCTCGCCATGCACGCGGGCGATCAGTTGTTCGGGCGTGATGCCTTCCTTTTCGGCGCGCAGCATGATCGGCGTGCCGTGGGTGTCGTCGGCGCATACGTACCAGCATTCGTTGCCGGACATCTTCTGGTACCTGACCCAGATGTCCGTCTGGATGTATTCGACCAGATGGCCAAGGTGGATGGCGCCGTTGGCGTAGGGCAGGGCGGAGGTGACGAGAATTTTGCGCGACATGGGGGCAAGGCTTTAAAGGTAAAGCGGAATTTTACCGCGAGGAAGGCCGGTGCGGGTTTCCGTTGGCCCGGCGCACGAGCCTGGAACAAATGTCAGGGAAGGTAAACGAGGGCAGGGCTTGGTAAAACCGCCGCTGGCATTATTGCCGAGCGCCCATGTTCAGCGCAAAATTCGCGCGAAATGGGAGGTTCTATGATTTTCGCGGTGGTGGAAGATAGTCGCAGCCAGGCTGAGGTGCTCAAGGCGCTGTTGAAAAGCGAAGGGCATCAGGTCGAAGTGTTCGCCGATGGGGGCTCCTGTCTGACGGCCATGCAGAGCCGCAGCTTCGATTTCTTTGTCATCGACTGGAATCTGCCGGACATGGGAGGCGACGAGGTGCTCAGGCAGGTTCGCGAGCAATTCGGCTGGGAGGTGCCGGTGGTCTTCTGTACCGCTCGCACCGACGAGGAGGCGGCCTCCGACATCCTGCGCATGGGGGCCGATGACTATATCCCCAAGCCGGTTCGCTACATGGAGTTCATGGCGCGCATCCACGCCCTGCTGCGGCGCCGGAAGCCGCAGCAGAGCCTGCTTCAGTTCGGCGGTATCGAAGTCGATCTCGATGGGCGTCGAATTCGCCAGGGCGGTGCCGAGGTCGACCTGACCCAGCGCGAGTTTGAACTGGCCGTCATCCTGTTGCGTAACGTCGGTCGCGTCTTGTCCCGCGAGGAGCTGCTCGCCGGTGTCTGGGCGCGCGAGGCCGATGTCGATACGCGTACCGTGGATACCCACGCCAGCCGCTTGCGCAAGAAACTCGGTCTGGCCGGTGAAAGCGGCCTGATGCTTTCTTCGGTCTATGGGCAGGGCTATCGTCTGGATACCGTCCAGGCTGCCTGATCGGCGTGGCGGTTTAGGGTATACTAGACAAAATCGCTCGGGTATTTCCCGGCGACCTTCCTGAACCCGGAGCTTCCATGAGTCTTACAGAACAGCAGATCAGAGCCGCGCTATCCGCTGCGGTCGACCCCAATACTGGCAAGGATTTCGTCGCCGGCAAGGCAGTGAAGAACATCAAGTTCGACGGTGACGACGTTTCCTTCGATGTCGAACTCGCTTACCCGGCCAAAAGCCAGATCGACGCCATCCGCAAGCAGGTGATCGCGGCGGTGCGTACCGTTCCCGGCATCGGTAATGTCTCGGCCAACGTCTTCAGCAAGATCGTTGCACACTCGGTGCAGATGGGCGTCAAGCTGCTGCCGGGCGTCAAGAACATCATCGCTGTTGCCTCCGGCAAGGGCGGCGTCGGCAAGAGTACGACGGCGGTCAACCTGGCCCTGGCGCTGGCCCAGGAAGGCGCCCGGGTCGGCATCCTCGACGCCGATATCTATGGTCCGTCGCAGCCGCAGATGCTCGGCCTGGCCGGGCAGCAGCCGGAATCGCGGGACGGCAAGAGCATGGAGCCGCTGGAGGCCTACGGTCTGCAGGCCATGTCGATCGGCTTCATGGTCGATGTCGAGACCCCGATGGTCTGGCGCGGTCCGATGGTCGCCCAGGCGCTCGATCAGTTGCTTGGCGAAACCAATTGGCGCGACCTAGACTACCTGATCGTCGACATGCCGCCGGGCACCGGCGACATCCAGTTGTCGCTTTCGCAGAAGGTGCCGGTGACCGGTGCGGTGATCGTTACGACGCCGCAGGACATCGCCCTGATCGACGCCCGCAAGGGCCTGAAGATGTTCGAGAAGGTCAATGTGCCCATCCTCGGCATCGTCGAGAACATGAGCATCCATATCTGTTCCAACTGCGGCCATGAAGAGCATATCTTCGGCACCGGCGGTGGCGAGCGGATGGGCAAGGACTACGATGTCGAGTTCCTCGGCAGTTTGCCGCTGGAAATGGCCATTCGCGAGATGGCGGACGGCGGTAAGCCGACCGTGGTCGGCGCCCCGGATTCGCGCACGGCGGAGATCTATCGCGCCATCGCCCGCCGCGTCGCGGTCAAGATCGGCGAGAAGGCCAAGGACATGACCTCGAAATTCCCGAATATCGTCGTGCAGAATACCTAAGTTTTTTGCCAAATCCCCAAGCAAAGGCGGGTAAAATCCCGCCTTTGCTTTTTGTAGCGCGGACGCGAGAAAATGGCCATCAAATCAGACAAATGGATACGCCGTATGGCGGCAGAGCACGGCATGATCGAGCCTTTTGCGCCCGAACTCGTGCGCGAAGTCAATGGCCACAAAATCGTTTCCTACGGCACGTCGAGCTATGGCTACGACATCCGCTGTGCTCGCGAATTCAAGGTCTTCACCAACATCAACTCGACCGTCGTCGATCCGAAGAATTTCGACCCGAAGTCTTTCGTCGAGATCGAGTCCGATGTCTGCATCATTCCGCCGAATTCCTTCGCGCTGGCCCGCACCATGGAGTATTTCCGCATTCCGCGCTCGGTGCTGACCGTCTGCCTCGGCAAATCGACCTATGCCCGCTGCGGCATCATCGTCAATGTGACGCCTTTCGAACCCGAGTGGGAAGGCCACGTCACGCTGGAATTCTCCAATACCACGCCGCTGCCGGCCAAGATCTACGCTGGTGAGGGCTGCGCCCAGGTTCTGTTCTTCGAGTCCGACGAGGTCTGCGAGACTTCGTACAAGGATCGGGGCGGCAAGTACCAGGGGCAGGAAGGCGTCACCCTGCCTAAGATCTGACGCCGTACCGTAACGAAAACGTCTTATTCTGTGACCCGCTGCGGCGGGTCGCCGCTTTTTGAGGATACCCCATGCGCTTCCATTTCCCCATCATCATCATCGACGAGGACTTCCGCTCGGAAAATACCTCCGGCTTCGGTATTCGCGCGCTGGCCGAGGCGATCGAGAAGGAAGGCATGGAAGTGGTCGGGGTGACCAGTTATGGCGACCTGACCTCCTTCGCCCAGCAGCAGTCGCGGGCCAGCGCCTTCATCCTGTCGATCGACGACGAGGAACTGGCCTTGGAGCCGGAGGAAACACTCGGCGAACTGCGCGCCTTCGTCACCGAAATCCGCAACCGCAACGCCGAGATCCCCATCTTCCTGCACGGCGAGACGCGTACCTCTCGCCATATTCCGAACGACGTGCTGCGCGAACTGCACGGCTTCATCCACATGTTCGAGGACACGCCGGAATTCATCGCCCGCAACGTCAAGCGTGAGGCACAGGCCTATCTGGATTCGCTGCCGCCGCCCTTCTTCCGGGCGCTGACCCATTACGCCGCCGACGGCTCCTATTCCTGGCACTGCCCGGGGCACTCGGGCGGCGTCGCCTTCCTGAAGTCGCCGGTCGGTCAGATGTTCCACCAGTTCTTCGGGGAGAACATGCTGCGTGCTGACGTCTGTAACGCAGTCGAGGAACTCGGCCAGCTGCTCGACCACACCGGGCCGGTCGCCGCCTCCGAGCGCAACGCGGCGCGCATCTTCAATTCGGATCACCTGTATTTCGTCACCAACGGCACCTCGACCTCGAACAAGATCGTCTGGCACTCGACCGTGGCGCCGGGCGACATCGTCGTTGTCGACCGCAACTGCCACAAGTCCATTCTGCACGCCATCATGATGACCGGCGCGATCCCCGTCTTCCTGATGCCGACGCGCAACAACTTCGGCATCATCGGGCCGATCCCGAAGAGCGAATTCGCCTGGGAAAGCATCCAGAAGAAGATCGCCGCCAATCCGTTCATCGACGACAAGAGCGCCAAGCCGCGCGTGCTGACGATCACCCAGTCGACCTACGACGGCATCCTCTACAACGTCGAGGACATCAAGCAGGAACTGGATGGCAAGATCGATACCCTGCATTTCGACGAAGCCTGGCTGCCGCATGCCGCCTTCCACGACTTCTACGGCGACTACCATGCCATCGGTGCCGACCGCCCGCGCTGCAAGGAGTCGATGATCTTCTCGACGCAATCGACGCACAAGCTGCTGGCCGGGTTGTCGCAGGCGTCGCAGATCCTCGTTCAGGATGCAGAGAACCAGAAGCTCGACCGCGATATTTTCAACGAGGCCTACCTGATGCATACCTCGACTTCGCCGCAGTACTCGATCATCGCCTCGTGCGACGTCGCGGCGGCGATGATGGAAGAGCCGGCCGGCACAGCGCTGGTCGAGGAATCGATTGCCGAAGCGCTCGATTTCCGCCGTGCCATGCGCAAGGTGGACGAGGAGTGGGGGGCCGACTGGTGGTTCAAGGTCTGGGGGCCGGATGACCTGTCCGAGGAAGGCATCGAGGAGCGCGAGGCATGGATGTTGAAGCCGGGCGAACGCTGGCACGGCTTCAGCAATCTGGCCGACGGCTTCAACATGCTCGACCCGATCAAGGCGACCATCATTACCCCTGGCCTCGACGTCGATGGCGATTTCGCCGACGAATTCGGCATTCCGGCCGCCATCGTCACCAAATACCTGGCTGAGCATGGCGTCATCGTCGAGAAGTGCGGCCTGTACAGCTTCTTCATCATGTTCACCATCGGCATCACCAAGGGCCGCTGGAACACGCTGGTCACCGCGCTGCAGCAGTTCAAGGACGATTACGACAAGAACCAGCCGCTGTGGAAGGTGCTGCCCGAGTTCGTACAGAAGAATCCGCGCTACGAGCGCGTCGGCCTGCGTGACCTGTGCACGCAGATCCACGGCGTCTACAAGCAGAACGACGTCGCCCGCCTGACCACCGAGATGTACCTGTCGGACATGGTCCCGGCGATGCGTCCGGCCGATGCCTTCGCCAAGATGGCGCACCGCGAGATCGAGCGGGTGCCGGTCGATGCCCTCGAAGGTCGCGTCACTGCCGTGTTGCTGACGCCCTATCCGCCGGGCATCCCGTTGCTGATCCCGGGTGAGCGCTTCAACCGGACGATCTGCAATTACCTGAAATTCGCCCGCGAATTCAACGCCCGTTTCCCGGGATTCGAGACCGACGTACATGGTCTGGTCAAGGGCGCCGACGGCAGCTACTACGTGGATTGCGTGCGCTGATGCAGCGCGGCTGGGGGCGGCTCTCGTCGTCCCCGGTTGGCAGGGCTAGCGGCGACGGTAGGTCAGGAAGCTGAAGCCAGCGCCGTCGGTTTTGGCCGTTTTTTCCCATACCTCCGGAGCGATCTCGGGAAACCAGGCGTCGCCCTCGGGTTCAAGATCGACTTCGGTGATCTCCAGGCGGTCGGCGACGGCCATCGCCTGGCGGTAGATCTGTTCGCCGCCGATGACGAAGGCCAATGCTACGGTCGAAGCCATTTTCAGGGCAATTTCCAAAGAGTCGGCGACTTCGGCACCGGGCGCCGCGTAATCGACCTGCCGGCTGATCACGATATTGCGTCGCCCGGGCAGGGGCCGGAAACGCGGCGGCAGCGATTCCCAGGTCTTGCGGCCCATGATCACCGGGTGGCCGGCGGTCAGCGCCTTGAAATGCGCCATGTCCTCCGGGATGTTCCAGAGCAGCCGGTTGTCCTTGCCGATCACCCGGTTTTTGGCAACGGCGGCGATGATGACGATTTCGGTCATAGGGTCAGTGGCGGAATTGGCGCAAGTGCTCGATCAGGCCGCGCGTCGAGGCGTCGAGCGAGTCGGTCGGCGCTTCGTCGCGGATGCAGGGGGCGAGGCGGCCGGCCAGTTGCTTGCCGAGTTCGACACCCCACTGGTCGAAGGAATTGAGGTTCCATAGCACGCCGAGGCAGAACACCTTGTGTTCGTAGAGCGCGATCAGCTGGCCGAGCGTGAAGGGGGTCAGTTCGGGCAGGATCAGCGTCGTCGACGGCTGGTTGCCGGGGAAGCGACGGAAGGGCAGCAGGTGTTCGGGAATCCCGGCGGCCCGTGCTTCCTCGACGGTCTGTCCGAAGGCGAGTGCCGACGACTGGGCCAGGCAACTGGCGAGCAGGCCGCTGTGGTGGCCGGGCAGCGGGAAATCGGATTTGCCGAGCGCGATGAAATCGCTGGCGACCAGCGCGCCGCCCTGGTGCAGCAACTGGAAGAACGAATGCTGGCCGTTGGTCCCGGCCTCCCCCCAGAGGATCGGATTGGTCGGATAGTCGACGGCCAGTCCGTCGCGATTGGCCCGCTTGCCGTTGCTTTCCATTTCCAGTTGCTGCAGGTGCGACGGCAGCAGGGCCAGCGAATGGCTGTACGGGAAGACGCCGTGGCTGTGCGCGTCGAGGAAATTGGTGTTCCACAGCGCGATCAGCGCCATGGTGAGCGGCAGGTTGGCCTCGGCCGGGGCGTTGAAGAAATGCTCGTCGATATCGTTGGCGCCGGCCAGCAACTGCTCGAAATTGCGGTAGCCGACAGCCAGCGCGATCGGCAGGCCGATCGCCGACCACAGCGAGAAACGGCCGCCGACCCAATCCCAGAACTCGAAGACGTTTTCCGGGGCGATGCCGAATTCGGCTGTTGCCGGCAGGTTGGTCGAGGCGGCGACGAAATGACGGGCAATCGCCGTCTCGTCGTTGGCGGCGGCCATCACCCACTGGCGCGCGGTATGCGCATTGGCCATCGTTTCCAGTGTCGTGAAGGTTTTGCTGGCGACGATGAACAGCGTGCTGCGCGGATTCAGCCGGGTCAGCGTGCTGGCCAGGTCGGCGCTGTCGAGATTGGAAACGAAATGGACGTTGATATCCGGTTGGCCAAAGGCAGCCAGGGCCCGGACTACCATCCGCGGCCCGAGGTCGGAGCCGCCGATGCCGAGATTGACGACGTCGGTGATCCGCTCGCCAGAAAAACCGCGCCAGGCGCCGCTGTGAATCTGTTCGCAGAAGCGGGCCATGCGGCCGAGCACGGCCTTGACCTCGGGCGGTGCGGCAGCGCCGGCGCGCAAGTCGGTGTGGCGGACGGCGCGGCCTTCGGTGTGATTGATTGCCTCGCCGGCCCGCATCCGGGCTACCCAACTGCGCCAGCCGGCCTGTTCGGCCAGTTGGTGGAGCAGGCTGATCGTCGGCTGGGCCAGGCGCTGTTTGGAATAGTCGAGCAGCAGCGGGCCATGGCGCAGTGAAAAGTGCGCGAAGCGCTCCGTGTCGGCGGCAAACAGGTCGCGCAGGTGGCGATGCTTGATGCTGCGGGCGTGTTCGGCCAGCGCGAGCCAGGCGGGACGGAGCGGGATCTGCATGTTCAGACGGCGACCGGGGCCGCGATGTGCGGATGCGGGTCGTAGCCGTCGAGGCGGAAGTCCTCGAATTTGAAGGCAAAAATGTCGCTGACCGTAGGATTGATCCACATCGTCGGCAAGGGGCGCGGTTCGCGGGAGAGCTGCAACCGGGCCTGCTCGAAATGGTTGGAATAAACATGCGCATCGCCGAAAGTGTGCACGAATTCCCCCGGCTGGTAGCCGCAGACCTGGGCCAGCATCATGGTCAGCAAGGCGTACGAGGCGATGTTGAACGGCACGCCGAGGAAGATGTCTGCCGAGCGCTGGTAGAGCTGGCAACTCAGCTTGCCGTCGGCGACATAGAACTGGAACAGGCAGTGGCAGGGCGGCAGGGCCATGTTGTCCACGTCGCCCGGGTTCCAGGCCGAGACGATGTGGCGGCGCGAATCGGGATTGTTCTTCAGGCTGTGCACAAGTTGCGTGATCTGGTCGATCAGGCGGCCGTCCGGGGTTTCCCAGCGCCGCCATTGCTTGCCGTAAACCGGGCCGAGATCGCCGTTCTCGTCGGCCCATTCGTCCCAGATCTTGACGCCGTTTTCCTGCAGGTACTTGATGTTGGTGTCGCCCTGCAGGAACCACAGCAGTTCGTGGACGATCGACTTCAGGTGCAGCTTCTTGGTCGTCATCATCGGGAAGCCGCGGCTCAGGTCGAAGCGCATCTGCCAGCCGAACACCGAGCGTGTGCCGGTCCCGGTGCGGTCGGATTTGTCGTGGCCGTTGTCCAGTACGTGGCGCATCAGGTCGAGGTAGGGCTGCATCGCTTGGCGAATCCGGAGGTCGAATGAGCAGGCTATTTTAATGGTGATTGGATTGTGGCGCCATGCGGCGGCCAGGCTCAAGGCCCGGGGGCACCAAATTGCCGAATGTCGACCGGCCGAGTTCGGTTTACACTGCTAAAAAAACAAATTATTTCCGGGAGGAGGACATGCTGAACAAGGTAGCCAATCTGGGCGGGCTGTTCGCGCAGAAATCGGAGCACCCGCTGGCCGATGCGCGCGAGTTGCGCAAGGTGCTGGCCGAGTTGCCGAAGGACAACGCCTTCAAGACGCTCGACGAAATTGCCGGCTGGCTGGAGTCGCTGGCTGGAGTCGCGGAATTCCCGGCCGACCGACTGTACGAGGTACTGCAGCAGTTTGAAGAAGCGGCTGCACCGCATCTGAAGCGCCTGTCACAGGAGTATTTTTATACGGCGCGCCTGTCGAAGTCGGAAGAGAAGCGCTTGTGGTCGATCAATTACGGCTTCTGGACGCTGCTGGCCGATGCCTACGAGCGCTGCCTGCAAGCGGTCAGCGACAAGCCCCGCGCCGGGGAACTGGCCAAGTCCGCGCTGCCTTTGCTGACGGTCCGCTTGATCATCGCCCTGGGGCGCAAGCTGAAGTGGGAGCAGTTCCATTACGGCCCGCTGAGCGGTGAGCTCTGGCGTCGTCTCGGCGCCGCCTTGCTGGCAGCCGAAGCGGCAGACGCCGGCGGCAAGGCAGTGGCACTGCCCGGCCGGAGCGGCATGAGCACGCCGGTACAAGAATACCAGAAGGTCATGCTGTTCCAGGCCGCATCGCTGGACAGCCTGCTACCGGTCGAGATCGAGGTTGCCGAGCGCCTGATCGCCCATTTTTTGCCGGGCTTCGTCTATACCGAAAAAGTGCTGGTGGACAGTGTGTACTGGTCGGACCTGACGCTGGCCCAGCCGCCGCAGCGCCTGGCGCGGATGCCGGCGCGGGCGCAGGCGACGCAGCGTTTCATCAAGCCGGGGCCGGCCCACGCCGAGATGCTGACCATGCTCGACAGCCTCGAGCGTGGCGGCGACGTGCCGGCCGAGATCAGCCTGGGGGCCGCGTATCCGGCCAAGCTTCTGATCCGCGTGCTGCGCCACCTCACTGCCTACCTGGCACCGGTTCCGCCGCAGCGCCAGCACGACCGGCATCGCGTCAAGCACCGGATGTCGGTGCTGCATGGTCTGGTCAATGCGTTCGTCGTTTTTTCCGGCGAATTCGGTGGCCGGCCGGCGGGCCTGCAGATGGAAAGCTGGGTCGTTGAGAATGTCAGCCGTGGCGGGTTCGGGGCGCTGCTGAGTAGCATTCCCGGCGAGTGGTTGCGCGTTGGCGCGCTGATCGCAATGCAGCCTGAAGGCGGCGATAACTGGCTGGTCGGGGTGATCCGGCGCTGCCATCGCGAGACCGAAAACGATGCCCGGGTCGGCATCCAGGTATTGGCCCGGCAGGCCGTTTCGGTCGAATTGCGGATCCGCTCGGCCTCAAGCTATGCGGCGGCGGCCGGGGTGCCGGCGCTGTTGCTGCAGGATGGCAATGCGGCCGATGAATTGCGGGTCGTCCTGCCGCCGGCGACTTTCGATCTGCGCGAAAGCCTGGAGTATGCAGAAGCCGGGCGCCGGGTGTCGCTGACGCCACTGGCGCTGATCGAACAGACCGGCGATTACGAGGTGGGTCGCTACCGCCGGAGCGTCTCCGGCTGATCAGGCCTGCTTCGGGCGAATCGCCGACTTGGGCCGGAAGGCCTTGATTACTGCCTCGTTGGTCTCGATGTAGGGGCCGCCGATCAGATCGAGGCAGTACGGTACGGCGGCGAAGATGCCGACGTGGGCGACCGTGCCGTCCGGGTTGCGAACGCCTTCCAGCGTTTCCTTGATCGATTTCGGCTGGCCGGGCAGGTTGATGATCAGCGACTGCTTGCGGATCACGGCGACCTGGCGCGACAGGATGGCGGTCGGCACGAAGTTCAGGCTGATCCGCCGCATCTCCTCGCCGAAGCCCGGCATTTCCTTGTCGGCGACGGCCAGCGTGGCTTCCGGCGTGACATCGCGCAGCGCCGGGCCGGTGCCGCCGGTGGTCAGGATCAGGTGGCAAATGCTACGGTCGGCCAGAGAAATCAGCGTATTTTCAATTTCTTCGCGATCATCGGCGATCAGGCGCTTTTCGGCGCGCCACGGCGTGGTCAGTGCGCTGGACAGCCATTCCTCCAGGGCCGGGATGCCCTTGTCTTCATAGATGCCGGCCGAGGCGCGGTCGCTGATCGAGACCAGCCCGACAACGAGTTCTTCATTCATCTTCGCTCTCCTCTTCGCTGGCCGGCGTTCCTTGCTTGTCCAGTTCCTGCAGCACCTGGAAGATGGCGCGGAAGTTCTTCGGCGGCTTGTTGTTTTCCTGTTCCTTCAGCGCATTGCGGCGCAGCGTGCGGAGATGCTGTAGGTCGACCGTCGGCCACAAGGCGGCGATTTCGGCGAGCACAGCTTCGTCTTCCAGCAGGCGTGTGCGGAAACGCTCAAGGCGATGCAGGCGCGCCGTTTCGGCCGAGGATTCGCCGCGCAGCATGGCCAGTCCGGCACGGATCGGCTCGTCGTCCACGCCGCGCATCAGCTTGCCGAGATAGGCCACCTGCCGGCGGCGGGCGCCGTGGGCGGTGATCTTCTGGCAATCGCGCACCGCTTCATAGATGTTTTCCGGCAGCTTGATCCGCTTCAACTGGCCGACCGACAGCTCGACCAGTTCAGCGCCAAGGTCGCGTAATTCGTGCATCGCCTCTTTCTGCTTGGTTTTCGAGGGGCGGCCGGTGTCTTCGGTGAAATCTTCTTCTTGCATGGGGTGCTCTTAACGGGCGGGCAATCGCGGGCTGTTATGATAGCGACTTTCCTGCCCAGACGCCGCTTCCATGTCCGAAACCGCCGCTTTTTCCTATCCCTTCGCCACCCTGCAGCAACTCGCCGAGGATGTGCTCAGGCACGCCAACGCCAAGGGGGCGACGGCCTGCGAAGTCGATGTATCCGAAGGCTTCGGCCAGTCGGTGACGGTGCGTTGCGACGAGGTCGAGACCATCGAGTTCAACCGCGACAAGGGTATCGGCATCACCATTTATTCCGGCCTGCGCAAGGGCTACGCCAGCACCTCAGATTTTTCGGCCCAGGCGCTGCGCGAAACGGTCGAGGCGGCGCTCGATATCGCCCGCTTCACGGCTGAGGATGACTGCGCCGGCCTGGCCGAGGCGACGCTGATGGCCAGGGATTGCCCCGATCTCGATCTGTACCATCCGTGGGCCCTGACCGTTGAGGATGCCATCGAGACGGCGCGGCAATGCGAGCAGGCGGCCTTTGACGCCAGTTCGCTGGTCAGCAATTCGGAAGGCGCATCGATTTCGACCCAACAGGCGCATTTCGTCTCGGCCAACAGTCTCGGCTTCATGGGCGGTTACCCGACTTCGCGGCATTACATTTCGTGCTCGGTCATTGCCGGTGAGCAGGACGCGATGCAGCGCGACGACTGGTACACCACCCACCGTAACGCCAGCCGTCTCGACGCGCCGGGGCAGGTCGGCCGGATCGCTGCCGAACGCGCGGTCGCCCGGCTCGGCGGACGCAAGGTCAAGACCGGTGAATTCCCGGTCATCTTCGAGGCGCCGCTGGCCGGCGGCCTGCTCGGCAGCCTGGTCCATGCCGCCAGTGGCGGCGCGCTCTATCGCAAGTCGTCCTTCCTGCTCGACCAGCTCGGCAAGAAAATCATGCCGGAGTTCATCCAGATCTCCGAGCGGCCGCATATCCCCTGTGGCCTGGGTAGCGCTTCCTTCGACAGCGACGGCGTCGCCACCCGCGATCGCGAGGTGGTCACCGATGGCGTGCTGCAGGGCTATTTCCTGAGCACCTACACGGCGCGCAAGCTGGGCATGCAGACGACGGCCAATGCCGGCGGCAGCCACAACCTGATCATCCAGCCCGGTGAATACGACCTGGCCGGCCTGATCGCCCGGATGGGGCGTGGCCTGCTGGTCACCGAACTGCTCGGCCAGGGCATCAACTACGTGACCGGCGACTACTCGCGCGGTGCCGCCGGCTACTGGATCGAAAATGGCAAGATCGCCCATCCGGTCGAGGAAATCACCATCGCCGGCAATCTGAAGACGATGCTGGCCGGCATCCTTGCCGTCGGCAACGACGTGCAGGTGCGCGGCACCAAGCAGACCGGCTCGATCCTGATCGACCGGATGACGGTGGCCGGCGAGTGACAAAGCGCTGTTAGGGTTTTCCGCAATTCTCCTTCGCAGGGGAAGTGTCCAGAATAAAGTTGCTACCTCTGGCGTTCCCAATAATTTCTGAAGGAGACAAGATGCAACGTCGTGATTTTCTGAAAAAGGCTTCCCTCGGCGCTGCTGCCGGTGCCGCCACCACCCTTGCCGCGCCGGCGATCGCTGCCGATCTGCCGAGCATCAAATGGCGTCTGACCTCCAGCTTCCCTAAGAGCCTTGATACCGTTTTCGGCGGGGCTGAACAGCTGGCCAATCGCCTGCGTGAGTTGACCGGCGGCAAGTTCGACATCCGCGTCTTCCCGGGCGGCGAAATCGTTCCCGGCCTGCAGGCGCTGGACGCCGTGCAACAGGGCACCGTCGAGTGCTGCCATACCTGCTCGTATTACTACGTCGGCAAGGACCGGGCATTTGCCTTCGGTACCACCATTCCGTTTGGCATGAACGCCCGCCAGACCAATGCCTGGATTTATAACGGCGGCGGCCAGCAACTGCTCGATGATTTCTATGCCGGCTACAACGTCGTTTCCATCCTCGGTGGCAATACCGGCACCCAGATGGGCGGCTGGTGGCGCAAGGAAGTGAAGACCGTCGAGGATCTCAAGGGCATCAAGATGCGTATCGGCGGCCTGGGCGGCGCCGTGATGTCGCCGCTCGGCGTCGTGCCGCAGCAGATCGCCGCCGGCGATATCTACCCGGCACTGGAAAAGGGCACCATCGACGCCGCCGAGTGGATCGGTCCGTACGATGATGAAAAGCTGGGCTTCTACAAGGTCGCCAAGAACTACTATGGTCCGGGCTGGTGGGAGTCTTCCACGGCTTTCCACTTCTACGTCAACAAGAAGGAATGGGACAAGCTGCCCAAGGAATACCAGGCGGCATTCAACGCCGCTGCCGCCGAAGTCAATGTGACGATGCTGGCCGAGTACGACTACAAGAACCCGATTGCCCTGGCCAAGCTGCTGCAGAACGGCGTCAAGCTGCATTCCTTCTCCAAGGAAATCATGGAAGGTGCCTACAAGTCGGCGCAGCAACTCTATTCCGACGAGTCGGCCAAGAATCCGGCCTTCAAGAAGCTCTACGAGTCCTACACCAAGTTCGCCAAGAATCAGCGCGCCTGGTTCGCCGTGGCCGAAATGCCGATGGACCAGTTCAGCCTGGCGCATCGCTAAGCCTGCGCGGTCTTTGTATGAAGGCGGGGCACCGAAAGGTGACCCCGCCTTTTTCATGGGCCTTCACTTCCGCCATGACAGATTGCTGAATCTCCTCTAGCCAAGCGGTCGGAATTGATCAAGAATCGCTCACCCTTCGGGGGCGCGTTCATTAATATCAACAAGGAGACAACATGCAACGTCGTGACTTTCTGGCCAAGGCTACTGCCGGTGCGGCGGCGCTTTCACTGGCAGCCTGCGGCAAGAACGAAGAGGCCGGGAAGGCTGTTTCCGGTGCGCCGGCGGTCCGGGGCGGGCTGCCGGAAGTCAAGTGGCGCCTGACCTCCAGCTTCCCGAAGAGTCTGGACACGATCCACGGTGCCGCCGATATCCTGGCCAACCGGTTGCGTGGGATGACCGGTGGCAAGTTCGACATCCGCGTCTTTCCGGCCGGTGAAATCGTTCCCGGCCTGCAGGCGCTTGACGCAGCACAGCAGGGCACCGTCGAGTGCTGCCATAGCTGTTCCTACTATTACGTTGGCAAGGACAAGACCTTCGGGTTCGGCACGTCGATCCCTTTCGGGATGACGGCGCGCCAGATGAATGCCTGGATCTACTTCGGCGGTGGTCAGCAACTGCTCGACGAGTTCTACGCCAATTACAACGTGCTTTCCTTCGCCGGTGGCAATACCGGTACGCAGATGGGCGGCTGGTGGCGCAAGGAGGTGCACACCGTGGCCGACCTCAAGGGGGTCAAGATGCGCATTGCCGGCCTGGGGGGCGCTGTTTTTTCTGCTCTGGGCATCGTGCCCCAACAGATTGCCGGCAGCGATATCTACCCGGCGCTGGAAAAAGGCACCATCGACGCCGCCGAATGGGTTGGCCCCTACGACGACGAGAAGCTGGGCTTCCACAAGGTGGCCAGCAACTACTATTACCCGGGCTGGTGGGAGCCGGGGCCGGTCATTCATTTCTTCGTCAACAAGGCCGCCTGGGCCAAGCTGCCCAAGGAATACCAGGAGGCCTTCCAGGCGGCGGCGCACGAGGCCAATGTGACGATGGCGGCCGAGTACGATCACAAGAATCCGACCGCCCTGGCCAGGCTGATGCAGGCCGGGGTCAAGGTCCGCGAGTTCTCGTCGGAAATCCTCAAGGCCAGCGCCCAGGCCGCGGCTGAGCTCTATGCCGACGAGGCGGGCAAGAATCCGGCGTTCAAGAAAATCTACACCGAGTACGACAAATACCGGCGCACCCAGGCGGCCTGGTTCAGTCTGGCCGAGCGACGGATGGACGGCTTCCTGCAGACGGGAAAATAGGCGAATGCTACGGTAAGCCGGAAAAAAGCCCGAAAATTGAAAAAGCCCGCGACTCGTGCGCGGGCTTTTTTGTCTGAATAACTTTCAGTTCTCGAGCAGGCTGCGCAGCATCCAGGCATTCTTTTCGTGGATCTGCATGCGCTGGGTCAGCAGGTCGGCCGTCGGCTCGTCGCCGACCTTGTCGACCAGCGGGAACAGCCCGCGCGCCGTCTTGGTCACTGCTTCCTGCCCGGCAACCAGCTGCTTGATCATCTCCTCGGCTGAGACCTTGCCTTCACTTTCCTTGATCACCGTCAGCTTGGCGAATTCGCGGTAGGTGCCGGGGGCGGCGACGCCCAGCGCGCGAATGCGCTCGGCGATCATGTCCAGGGCATTCCACTCTTCAGTGTACTGGTCCATGAACATCACGTGCAGCGTGTTGAACATCGGGCCGGTCACGTTCCAGTGGAAATTGTGCGTCTTCAGGTACAGGGTGAAGGAATCCGCCAGCAGGCGGGAGAGTCCTTCAGCAATCTTTTCGCGGTCTTTCTTGGTGATGCCGATATCCATGGTGGTCTCCTGAGAGTCGTTGCGAATGAAACTTTCCATGCCATGGATATTGCGCCTGACCCGGCCGCTTGGCCAATTACATCTGGCTATTTTCCTCATTAAGGCACGAAAAAAAACGGGGCCGAAGCCCCGTTGGAAACGTAGACGAGGGACGTCTACTTGTTGGCATCGCTTTGCAGGTTCTTCAGCAATTCGGCGGCAGCCTTCTCTTCGTCCTGGGCGCTGGTGCCCTTGTCTTCGCCTTCGGCGGGAGTCATCAGCGATTCCAGATCGGCCGCGGCCGGCGCCTTGCCTTCCTTCTCCAGGCGCTGTTGTTCCTTCTGCGCCTCGTCGCCGTAGCTGACGATGTTCGGGAAGATGATGATTAGCGCGACCATGATGATTTGGATGCAGACGAAGGGAATGGCACCCCAGTAGATGTCCGTTGTCTTGATCGAGGCCGGTGCGACCGAGCGCAGGTAGAAAAGCGCGAAGCCGAACGGCGGGTGCATGAAGGAAGTCTGCATGTTGACCGCGAGCAGCACGCCGAACCAGACCAGGTCGATGCCCAGCTTGTCCGCCACCGGCGCCAGCAGCGGCACGATGATGAAGGAGAGTTCGAAGAAGTCGAGGAAGAAGGCGAGGATGAAAACCAGCAGGTTGACCACGATCAGGAAGCCGACCTGGCCGCCGGGCAGGGAGAGCAGCAGGTGCTCGACCCACAGGTCGCCGTTGACGCCGCGGAAGATCAGGCCGAAAACCGTCGAGCCGACCAGGATGAAGACGACGAACGAGGACAGCTTGCCGGTGGTGGCCATGGCCTGCCTGAGCAGCTTGAAGTCGAGGCGCTTGCGGGCGACGGCCAGGATCAGCGCGCCGGCCGCGCCCATGGCGCCGCCTTCGGTCGGCGTGGCGATGCCGAGGAAGATGGTACCGAGGACCAGGAAGATCAGCACCAGCGGCGGCACCAGCGTGGTCAGCACGCGCAGCATCAGCTTGAAGCCGCGCAGGGAGCGGGCTTCTGGCGGCAGGGCCGGGCAGGCGGCGGGTTTCAGGACGGACAGGATGGCGACATAACCGACATACAGGCCGGTCAGTACCAGGCCGGGAATCATCGCGCCTTCGTACATGTCGCCGACCGACTTGCCGAGCTGGTCGGCCATGATGATCAGCACCAGCGACGGCGGAATGATCTGGGCCAGCGTGCCGGAAGCGGCGATGACGCCGCAGGCCAGCTTCTTGTCGTAGCCGTAGCGCAGCATGATGGGCAGCGAGATCAGGCCCATCGAGATCACCGAGGCAGCGACGACGCCGGTCGTTGCGGCAAGCAGGGCGCCGACGAAGATCACTGCATAGGCCAGGCCGCCGCGTAGCGGGCCGAACAGCTGGCCGATGGTGTCGAGCAGGTCCTCGGCCATGCCCGATCGTTCAAGAATCAGGCCCATGAAGGTGAAGAAGGGGATGGCAAGCAATGTATCGTTGGCCATGATGCCGAAGATGCGCTCAGGCAGTGCCTGGAACAGTGCCGGCGTGAGCAGGCCGAGTTCGATACCGATCAGGCCGAAAACGATGCCGTTGGCAGCCAGCGCGAAGGCGACCGGGTAGCCGAAAAGCAGGAAGACGACCAGCGCGCCGAACATCAGCGGCGCCATATTGGCGATGATGAATTCAGCCATTATTTGGCCTCCTTGGCTTTGGCGGCGGCGATGGCGGCAGCCAGTTCTTCTTCGGCCGTCGGGCCCTTGTCCTTATGGTTGGGATCGTCGATCAGCCCGGCCAGGAAGGCGATGCGCTTGATCAACTCGGAAATGCCCTGCAGGGCAAGCAGCGTGAAGCCGATCGGCAGCAGAACCTTGACCGGCCAGCGGATCAGGCCGCCGGCGTTGGAGGACATTTCGTGGATCTTGTACGATTCGGCAACCAGCGGCAGCGACAGCCAGAGTACGGTGATGACCATCGGCAGCAGAAAGAACACCGTGCCGATGATGTCGATCACCGCCAGGCCGCGCGGCGACAGCTTGCCGGACAGCACGTCGATGCGCACGTGCTCGTTGTTCTGGAGCGTGTAGGGCGAGCAGAGCAGGAAAATGGCGGCGAACAGGTACCACTGGATTTCCAGCAGACCGTTCGAACTGTCGTTGAAGATGAAGCGATAACTGGCGTTGGCGGCACAGATGGCGGTCATCACCAGCACCAGCCAGAACGAGCCTTTGGCGACGCGCTCGTTGAGGCCGTCGATCAGCTGCGAGAGCTTGAGCAGAAGGGTCACGAAAAGTCCTCCTCGGTTGATAGAATTCCCGGCTTCTAAATGTGGCCAGGGTTAATTGGAACATCCCAAGGCTAACAATTTACCGCGAAGGCGAACGACAAAACATGGTGGAAATCCCTACAAACCGGCCAACCCGAATCTGCCTGGTGCGCCACGGTGAGACCGAATGGAACGCCGAACGGCGCATCCAGGGCCAGATCGACATCGGCCTCAACGCAACCGGCCGCCGGCAGGCGGTCGCCGCCGGGCGCTGGCTCAAATCGGCGGGCATCACGGCGCTCTACAGCAGCGACCTGCAGCGCGCCTGGGCCACGGCGCAGGCCATCGGCGCCGAACTCGGCTTGCAGCCCGTATCGACGCCAGAGATGCGCGAACGCCGCTATGGCGTCTTTGAAGGGCTGACCTATGACGAGGCAAAGACCCGGCATCCGGCCGGCTACGCCGCCTTCGAGGGGCGCAATGCCGCCTACGACTTCGAGAACGGCGAAAGCCTGATCGCCATGTTCGAGCGCATTACCGGCAAATTGAAGGAAATCGCCGCCCGCCATCCCGGTGGCACTGTCGCCGTCGTCCTGCACGGCGGCGTGCTCGACATCATCAATCGCTTCGTGCGCGGCAACTCGCTGGAAATGCCGCGCGATTTCCTGATTCCCAACGCCGGCATCAACTGGATCGCCACGGTCGATGGCCAGTGGAGCCTTGAATCGTGGGGCGAAACCGACCATCTGGAGCCGGGCGCCCTCGACGAGCTTCCGGCGTGATAAAATCCGACCCCTTTTCAATGGCTTGAGGCACTCCCCATGTTTTCCGCGAAAGACACCCTGGCAAAAGTTGACCCTGAACTGTGGAAGGCCATCCAGGCCGAGAATCAGCGTCAGGAAGACCACATCGAACTGATCGCGTCCGAAAACTACGTCAGCAAGGCTGTCATGGAAGCCCAGGGCTCCCAGCTGACCAACAAGTACGCCGAAGGCTATCCCGGCAAGCGCTACTACGGCGGCTGTGAATACGTCGACATCGCCGAGCAGATCGCCATCGACCGCCTGAAGAAACTGTTCGGCGCCGAAGCCGCCAACGTCCAGCCGAACTCCGGCTCGCAGGCCAACCAGGCCGTGCTGATGGCCTTCGCCAAGCCGGGCGACACGATCATGGGCATGAGCCTGGCCGAAGGTGGTCACCTGACCCACGGCATGGCGCTCAACATGTCCGGCAAGTGGTTCAACGTCGTCTCCTACGGTCTGAACGAGAAGGAAGAGATCGACTACGACAAGATGGAAGCGCTGGCCCGCGAGCACAAGCCGAAGATCATTGTCGCCGGCGCCTCGGCCTACGCCCTGCGCATCGACTGGGAGCGCTTCGCCAAGATCGCCAAGGAAGTCGGCGCCATTTTCTGGGTGGACATGGCCCACTACGCCGGCCTGATCGCCGCCGGTTTCTACCCGAACCCGGTGCCCTTCGCCGACGTCGTCACCTCGACCACGCACAAGACCCTGCGCGGCCCGCGCGGCGGCGTGATCCTGATGAAGGCCGAGCATGAAAAGGCCCTCAACTCCGCTATCTTCCCCGGCCTGCAAGGCGGTCCGCTGGAGCACGTGATCGCCGCCAAGGCCGTCGCCTTCAAGGAAGCCGCAACGCCGGAATTCAAGAACTACCAGGAACAGGTCATCAACAACGCCCGCGTCATGGCCCGCGTGCTCGGCGAGGAGCGCGGCCTGCGCATCGTTTCCGGCCGCACCGAAAGCCACGTCTTCCTGCTCGACCTGCGCGCCAAGAACATCACCGGCAAGGATGCCGAGGCGGCTCTCGGCCGTGCCCACATCACGGTCAACAAGAACGGCATCCCGAACGACCCGCAGAAGCCCTTCGTCACCTCCGGCATCCGAATCGGTTCGCCGGCCATGACGACGCGCGGCTTCACCGAGATCGAAGCCGAGCAGATCGCCCACTTGGTCGCTGACGTGCTCGACGCCCCGAACGACGAAGCCGTCGCCGCCACTGTCCGCGAGAAGGTGTCGGCCCTGTGCAAGCGCTTCCCGGTGTACGGCGAGTAAGCTTGCTTGCTGGTCGCTGGTAATTGCTTACCGGCGACTGGCAACTAGCGACTAACAGCGATGAAATGTCCTTTCTGCGGCGCTGAGGATACGGCGGTTGCCGATACCCGTCTGAACGACGACGGCGACGTCGTCCGTCGCCGCCGGAAGTGCAATGCCTGCGACAAGCGCTTCACGACCTACGAACGCGCCGAAATCCAGCTGCCGCAGGTGGTCAAGAAAAATGGCCTGCGCACCGAATTCAGCCGGGCCAAGCTGCGCGCCAGCCTGGAGCTGGCGCTGCGCAAGCGGCCGGTGTCGATCGAGTCGGTCGACGCCGCTGTCGCTGACATCGAGGAACGCCTGCTGTCGGCCGGCGAGCGCGAAGTCAGCACGCAGCAACTGGGCGAACTGGTCATGCGCGAGCTGAAGAAGCTCGACAAGGTGGCCTACATCCGCTTCGCCTCGGTCTATCGCAATTTCGAAGACGTGGATGCCTTCTCCAAGGCCATCCGCGAAGTTTCGCCGGCATCTTCCAGCACCGCCAAGAAAAAATGAGCTTCACGGCCGTCGACCACGGCATGATGGCCCGCGCCCTGCAATTGGCCGAGCGCGGCCTGTGGACGACTTCGCCCAATCCGCGGGTCGGCTGCGTGCTGGTCAGGGATGGCCTGATCGTCGGCGAAGGCTGGCACGAGAAGGCCGGCGAACCGCATGCCGAAGTGCATGCCCTGCGCGCCGCTGGCGACAAGGCGAAAGGCGCTACCGCCTACGTGACGCTGGAGCCGTGCAGCCACCATGGCCGGACGCCGCCCTGCGCCGAAGCACTGATCGCGGCCGGCGTCTCCCGCGTCGTCGCGGCGATGACCGACCCCAACCCGCTGGTGGCCGGAAAAGGGCTCGCCTTGCTGCAGGCGGCCGGTATCGCGACGGCCAGCGGTCTGTTGGAGAGCGAGGTGCGCGAACTGAACATCGGTTTCGTCTCGCGGATGACCCGCGGCCGCCCTTGGTTGCGGCTGAAAGCGGCGGGTAGCCTGGATGGCAAGACGGCGCTGAACAATGGCGTCAGCCAGTGGATCACCGGGCCGGAAGCGCGCCGCGACGGCCATGCCTGGCGGGCGCGTGCCTGCGCCATCCTGACCGGCATCGGTACGGTGCGCGACGACGATCCGCAACTCCTGGTGCGCGACGTCGAGACCACGCGCCAGCCGTTGCGGGTGATTGTCGATAGCCGCTTCGAAATCCCCCTGGCGGCGCGCATTCTGCGGGATGGGCCGGTCCTGGTGGTTGGTGCTGTTGAAAATGCCGAAAAGATCGAAATGCTACGGTCGGCCGGAAATTTCGTCGAAATTCTGAAAAATCCGGACGGTAAGGTCGACTTGAAGGCATTGCTCGAATTGCTCGCGCAGCGCGGCATCAACGAAGTGCATGCCGAAGCCGGCTTCAAGCTGAACGGGTCCTTGCTGCGCGAAGGTTTGGTCGACGAGTTGCTGCTCTATCTGGCGCCCTGCCTGATCGGTCACGACGCCAGTGGCCTGTTCAACCTGCCCGGGCTGACTACGCTAGACGACAGGCGCCACCTGCAGATTCGCGATCTGCGTCAGGTCGGTGAAGATATTCGCCTGATCGCGCGTCTCCGTTAGGGCCGCAGACGGCACAACCGCCATCCTTGCGGAAGCGGATGGTGTTCCATTCCATCGACAGGGCGTCGAGCAGCAGCAGCCGGCCGGTCAGCGACTCGCCAATGCCGGCCACCACCTTCAGCGCCTCGGCTGCCTGCATGGTGCCGATGATGCCGGTCAGCGGCGCAAAGACGCCCATCACCGCACAGCGGACTTCCTCGACATCGTCGCCTTCGGGGAACAGGCAGTGATAACACGGTGAATCGTCGCGGCGCAGGTCGTAAACGCTGATCTGGCCGTCGAAGCGAATGGCGGCGCCAGAGACCAGCGGCTTCCTGTGATGGACGCAGGCACGGTTGATCGCATGGCGGGTCGCAAAATTGTCCGAGCAGTCGAGCACGACGTCGGCGCTGGCAACCATCTCGTCCAGAGCCGTGCCGGAAAGCCGTTGCTGCAGCGGCACTATCTCGATGTCCGGGTTGATCTCAGCCATCGCCTGTTGTCCGGAAAGTGCCTTGGCCATGCCGACGCGGGCCTGGGTGTGCATGATCTGCCGCTGCAGGTTGGTGAAATCGACGGTGTCGTCGTCGACCAGCGTGATCTTGCCCATCCCGGCCGAAGCCAGGTAAAGCGCCGCCGGCGAACCGAGGCCGCCAGCCCCGATGACCAAGGCGTGCGCCGCCAACAGCCGCGCCTGGCCCTCGATACCCAGGGCGTCGAGCAGGATGTGGCGGCTATAGCGGAGTAATTGGTCGTCGGTCATTTAGTTGCCAGTTGCCGGTTGCTAGTGTCTGTTGCTGACAACTAGCGACTGACCCCTATTTGTATTCCCGCCACTCCGGCGGCGTATCGTCATGGTCGCCGTGCGGGTGATGTTCCCAGGCCTTGACGTAGGCTTCCGATGCCGAGCGTTTCAGGCGTTTCTCGGGGGCGCCGATGTTGTGCAACTGAGTATCTTCGACGTAGTAGATCAAGGCCCGGGTCAGCTTGGTGAACAGCGTGTTGTCGAGGTGAAAGCCCTTGTCGATCAGATGCTCGTCCAGTTCGCGCAGGGTGTGCTGCTGGAGGTCGTAGGCCACGCCAAGCGAACGCTTCTCGTACTTGGGCTGGACGTCGACGGCCTCCAGATGCTGCAGGTCATCGGCCGCTTCGGGCACCTGGCCCGGCGGGAACTTGGAGAACTGGATTTCCCGCTTTTTCCTGAGGTCTGGATCAGCCATCATCCCTCCCGATCAATGAACTATTGCGCCTTATTCTGCATGATCTGCAGACCCTTGAGAAGATTCAGCGCCTGCTGGAACTGGTAATCCGCCTTGCTGGCATATTCCAGTCGCTGCGGCAGGTCCTCCTCGGCTTCGTCCTTGCCGTTCTTTTCCTTGCCCGGCTTGGCCGGCGCCTTGACCGGCGCCTTCGCGTCGGGTTTCGCGGCATCCTTGCCGGCCGCTTCCTTTTCCCGGTCGTTGTTCAGGTGGCGGTCGAGATCAGCTTCGCGGATGCGCATGCCGGTGCCGTTGCCGTTCGGCGATTCCTCGACGACGATGTCCGGCGTGATGCCCTTGGCCTGGATCGAACGGCCTTCCGGCGTGTAGTAGCGGGCCGTGGTCAGCTTGATCGCGGTGTTGCCGGGCAGTGGCAGCACCGACTGCACCGAGCCCTTGCCGAAGGTCTGCGTGCCGACGATGACGGCACGCTTGTGATCCTGCAGCGCGCCGGCGACGATTTCGGAAGCCGAGGCCGAGCCGCCATTGACCAGGACGATCATCGGTACCTTGCGGATTTCCGGCGGCAGGGCCTTCAGCGGGTCGTCCTTGGTGCCGCGCAGGTAGTCCTGGGCGCGCGCCCGGAATTCCTGCTTGGCATCCTCGGTGCGTCCGTCGGTCGATACCACCTTGACCTCCGGCGGCAGGAAGGCGGCCGAGACGCCGATGGCGCTATTGAGCAGGCCACCCGGGTCATTGCGCAGGTCGAGCACCAGCCCCTGCAGCTTGCCTTCCTTGTACAGCCCGGAGACATGCTTGGCCAGTTCGGCCGTGGTGTTTTCCTGGAACTGGGTGATGCGGACCCAGCCGTAGCCCGGTTCGACCAGCTTGGATTTGACGCTCTGCACCTTGATCACTTCGCGGACCAGGGTCAGTTCGATCGGCTTGGTTTCGCCCTTGCGGATGATCGACAGCTTGATCGGGGTCTTCGGCTTACCGCGCATCTTCTTGACCGCTTCGGACAGCGTCAGGCCCTTGACTGGCGTGTCATCGAGCTTGAAGATCAGGTCGCCGGCCTTGACGCCGGCCTTGAAGGCGGGGGTGTCCTCGATCGGGGAGATAACCTTGACCAGGCCGTCTTCCATGCCCACCTCGATGCCCAGGCCGCCGAATTCGCCCTGGGTGCCGACCTGCAGATCCTTGAAAGCATCCGCATCGAGATAGGTCGAGTGCGGGTCAAGGTTGGACAGCATGCCGGAAATGGCATTGGTGATCATCTTCTTGTCTTCGACCGGCTCGACATAGCCCTGCTTGATCGCGCTATAGACCTCGGCGAAGGTGCGCAACTCGTCGATCGGCAGCCCGGGTTTGACTTCCTTGTCGGCCAGGGCCGGGAAGTTGAGGCTGATGAGGGCGCCGGCGACGAAAGCGCCGACGGTCAAACTGATGGTTTTCGTTTTGCTCATTTCAAGCTGGCCCATTTCATCGGGTCGATCGGTTGCCCTTGGTGGCGGAGTTCAAAGTATAAACCGGAATCCGGGTTGCCCCCGCTGTTGCCGACGGTCGCCACCGTTTCGCCACCCTTGACGGCCTGGCCGACCTGTTTTAGCAGGGAATCGTTGTTGCCGTAGATCGACAGGTAGGCGTTGCCGTGGTCGACGATCAGCAGGTTGCCGAAGCCGCGCATCCACTCCGAGAAGACGACGCGACCGTTGGCGATGGCCTTGACCTCGCTGCCCGAGGCGGCCTTGATGAACAGGCCGCGCCAGGTGCCGCCGCCGTCGCGCGGCGAACCGAAGCGGCCGGACACGGCGCCGCGCACCGGCAGGCGCAGCTTGCCTTGCTGGCGGGCGAAACTGCCGTCGCTGGCGGCGGGTTCATAGTGGTTTTCGGCCTCTGCCTGGCGCGGGCGCGTCGTTTCCTGCGTCGGACGAGCGATTTCCTTTTCCTCGCTGGTTGCGGGGCGCTTTTCCTTTTGACGGGCCGCCGCAGCTGCCTTGGCTTCGGCCAGGCGTGCTGCCTCGGCGGCACGGGCGGCCTGCGCTGCCTGGGCGGCGAGGATTTTCGACAGGCGGTCGATCAGGTTGGTCAGGCGTTTTTCGTTTTGCTGCAGGTTGCCGATTTCCTTGCGTTGCTCCTTGACCTTGCTGGAGAGTTCCGCATACAGGGCCTTGCGATCCTCGCGCTGCTTTTGCAGGTCGGCGTGGCGCTTCTGCTGTTCGGTCTCGACTTCGGCCAGTTCGGCGCTGCGCTCCTTGGCGTCGGCGGCCAGTGCCTTCTTGCGGTCGAGCGTGGCGGCAATCTCGCCCATCAGTTCGGCGCGGGTCAGGGCAATGGCCGACAGATAGTGCAGGTCGCGCGCCGTCTGGTTCGGGTCGTCGCCATTGAGCAGCAACTGCAGCGAATCCGGCGTGCCGCGCAGGTACTGCTTGTAGAGCAGCTTTTCCAATTGGGCCTGTTGCTGGCCGAGCGTGACGCCGAGTTCCTGCGATTGCTGTTCGAGATTCCGGAGTTTGTTCTTCAGTTGGGTGCGTTGTTCGTTCAGCTCATTCAGTTCGCGCTGCAGCCGCGAGATCTGGCGGTCGGATTCGCGCAGGCGGTCGCCGGCGTCAGCCTTGTTTTCCTCGCTGGCCGACAATTCCTTGCGCAATCCTTCGATGCGGCTGCGCAACTCGCCCAGGTCGGCCTGCTTTTCGGCGATTTCTGGCGATGCTGCTTCCGGGGAAGATTTTTTTTCGGCGACGGCGCGCTTGGCCTCAACCGGCAGGGCGCCAAGAAAAACGGCAGCAATCAGCGCTGCCGTCAGCCTCTGGCCGGCGCGTCGCAGGCGATGCCTGTCAGAAAAGTGATTGCCAAGGGTCATTGCCGGTTGATTTCGGTTAAGCGAAACGCAAATCGCTATTTTATAATGGGCCATTCACCGATAACGAGGTTTTATCTTGGAAACACCTTCCTTCAGCCTGATCGACAAGCAGGAGCACATCGAGCTGGCTGCTCGTGCGCTGAAATCCATCGCGCACCCCCTGCGCCTCAAAATCCTTTGCGTGCTCGGCGAGCAGGAGGCCTGTGTGCAGGAGATCGTCGATGCGGTTGGAACCTCGCAGAGCAATATTTCCCAGCATCTGGCCATTCTTCGCGAGAAGGGGGTGCTGGTCACCCGCAAGGATGCCAACCGTGTGTTCTACAGGGTTGGCGATCAGCGCACGCTGCAGTTGGTCGGCATGATGCGCGAAGTATTCTGCGGTTCGGAGGAGTAAGCAATGCCGATGGAATTCATTAACCAGAATGTCCTGCTGATTTCCCTGGTCGTCGTCAGCGGCCTGTCGCTGCTCTGGCCGGCCCTCGCCCGTCCGTCGGGCAATGGCGTCAATCCGGGTGAGGCGACGCTGCTGATCAATCGTGAGGATGCGCATATCGTCGACGTGCGCGAACCCGACGAATATGCTGCCGGCCATTTGCCCGATGCGAAAAATATTCCCGTCGCCAAGCTGGCCGAACGTATCGGCGAGCTGGAAAAGTTCAAGGACAAGCCGATCATCGTCTGCTGTGCCTCCGGCATGCGCTCCAGCAAGGCCTGCGCCGAGTTGAAAAAGCAGGGTTTCGAGAAGCTGTTCAACCTGACTGGCGGCATCGATGCCTGGGTGGGGGCTGGTTATCCGGTCAAGAAAGGCAGCAAGGCCAAATGAGCGCCCGTGTGCTGATGTACACGACGGCGGTCTGCCCGTACTGCGTGCGTGCCAAGCAGTTGCTGAAGGCGCGCGGCGTGACGGAAATCGAGGAAGTCCGGGTCGACCTCGATCCGGACCGGCGCGATGAAATGATGCAGAGAACCCAGCGGCGTACCGTGCCGCAAATCTACATCGGCGAAACCCACGTCGGTGGCTGTGACGATCTTCATGCACTCGATGCGGCCGGCGGCTTGCGGCCGCTGCTCGAAGGCTGATTTGTAACGATTTAACTACTGAAAGAAACCCATGGAACAAAACGAACAACCCGTCTTCGGTATCGAAAAGCTCTACGTCAAGGATCTGTCGATCGAAGTGCCGAATGCGCCGGAAATCTACCTTGAGCGCGAAGCCCCGCAGATCAACATCCAGCTCAATACCAGCGGCCGCGGCGTCGGCGAGGGCATCTACGAAGTCGTGCTGACCGTGACCGTGACTGCCAAGTCCGGTGAAAAGACGGTGTTCCTGGTTGAAGTCGGCCAGGCCGCTGTCTTCCGCATCCAGAACGTGCCGGAAGACCAGATGGAGCCGCTGATTGCTGTTGCCTGCCCGAACATCCTGTTCCCGTATGCCCGCGAGGCGGTATCGGATGCCGTGTCCCGCGCTGGCTTCCAGCCTATCGTCCTGCAGCCGGTCAATTTCGAAGGCATGTACATGCAGCGCCTGCAGGAACAGGCTGGCGCCCCGGCTGAAGCTTCCATTCAGTAACGTGACCATCATGTGGCGTCGCGCTCTAGCCGCCCTGTCCTTGCTCAGCGTCGCCGGTGCGGCGCTGGCCATCGACTACCGTTCGGTCAATGTGCCGGCGGCCATCCTTTACGATGCGCCGTCGCAGGCGGGCAAGAAGCTCTACCTGATCAAGGCGCAGACGCCCGTCGAAGTCGTTGTCCGGCTCGAGGGCTGGTGCAAGGTCCGCGATGCCGAGGGCACGCTGGCCTGGATCGAATCACGCCAGCTCATTGAGCGTCGCATGCTGGTGGTGACCGTACCGGTCGCCGAGATTCGCCAGTCCGACAAGCCGGATGCACCGGTGCTGGCCGAACTGGAAAAATGGGTGGCGGTCGAGTTCGTCGAACCCGCCGCGCCGGGCTGGGCCAAGGTCCGCCATCGTGACGGCGCAACCGGCTATATCCGCGCGACGCAGGTCTGGGGTTTATGAAAATAACGCTGCTTGGGGCGGGTGCCTGGGGTACGGCGCTGGCCATTGCCTTTGCCGGCAAACATGAAGTTACGCTGTGGTCTCGCGAGGAAGATGTTGCGGACGAGCTGCAAAATACCCGTGAAAACAGCCGTTTCTTCCCGGGGTACAAACTGCCGCTGCCGGTCAAGGTATCGACCGATTTTGCCGGTGCCGTTGCCGGCGCCGATTTGTTGATCGTGGCGACGCCGATTGCCGGTTTGCGCCCGACGGTGGAACAGTTGAAGAAACTGGCTTGCCAGTTGCCGGTGCTATGGGTGTGCAAAGGTTTTGAAGCGGGTAGCGGCAAGCTGCCGCATCAGGTGGTCACCGAGGTGCTCGGGCCAGAGGCCGTTTGCGGCGCCTTGTCCGGGCCGAGTTTTGCCGAGGAGGTGGCAGCCGGGCAGCCGACGGCGGTTGCCCTGGCCGGCAGCGATGCCCTGTTTGCCCGCGAAGCGGCGCGTCAATTGCATACCAGTCGCCTGCGCATCTACGCCAACGACGATCTGGTCGGCGTCGAAGTCGGCGGAGCGGTCAAGAACGTGCTGGCCATTGCCACCGGCGTTTGCGATGGCCTCGGCCTCGGACTGAATTCCCGGGCGGCGCTGATGACGCGCGGCCTGGCGGAAATTGCCCGCCTTGGCCTGGCGCTCGGGGCCGAGCGGCAGACCTTCATGGGCCTGGCCGGCATGGGTGACCTGATCCTGACCTGCACCGGCGACCTGTCGCGTAACCGGCGGGTCGGTCTGGCGCTGGCGCAGAACAAGTCGCTGCCGCAGATCCTCGAAGAACTCGGCCATGTGGCCGAGGGCGTCTATACGGCCCGCGAAGTTGATCGCCTGGCGGCGGCGCTGGGCGTCGACATGCCGATCAGTGCAGCGGTGGCGGCGGTGCTGGATGGCCGGCTGACGGCCGCGCAGGCCGTCGAGCAGTTGATGGCGCGCGACCCGAAAGAAGAGCTGGCCTAAACGGCGCCAGCGAAACCAAGCTGCCGCCACGCCTCGAACACGGTGACGGCGGCGGCGTTGGACAGGTTCAGGCTGCGTTGTCCGGGCAGCATGGGCAGGCGCAGGCGGCGGTCGGCAGCGAATTCTTCTCGGATTTCTGGCGGCAGGCCGCTGGTTTCGCAGCCGAAGACAAAGACATCATTTTCCTGCAGCGCGGTCCCGTACAGGTTGGCCGAGCCCCGGGTCGTCATCGCGAACAGTCGTCGCCCTGCCAGTGCCGCCTTGCAGGCCGGCCAGTCGGTGTGACGAACGATGCGGGCATATTCGTGGTAATCCAGCCCGGCCCGACGCAGGTTCTTGTCGCTGAGGTCGAAGCCGAGCGGTTCGACCAAGTGCAGTTCGGCGCCGGTGTTGGCGCACATGCGGATGATGTTGCCCGTGTTGGGCGGGATTTCCGGCTGGTAGAGAACGACGGCGAACACGACGCGGGGTTCCTGCATTTAAAGGGGCGGATTAAATCACGGAATCAATCGCGGAGGGCGCGGGCGACCACGGCCACGGTGACTGAGGTGGCGCCATGCAGTTTCAGTACGCGGGCGCATTCGTTGGCGGTGGAGCCGGTGGTCAGTACGTCGTCAATCAGCAGGATATGCCGGCCGCGCAGGTCGGCCTGGCACTCGAAGGCGCCGCGGACGTTCTTGCGCCTTTCCTTGGGCGGCAACTCGGCCTGGGGTGTGGTCGCCCGGGTGCGGAGCAGAATGCTACGGTCAGCCGGAAAAAAGCGGCAAATTTGAAATTCCCGGGCGATTTCCGCCGCCTGGTTGAAACCGCGCTGGCGCAGCCGCTCGGGGTGTAGCGGCAGAGGCAGGACAAGGTCGAAGTTTTCGTCGGCCAGCCGCGCGGCTAGTCGCTGCCCGGACCATTTGGCGACGGGCAGTTGATGGCTGTATTTCAGGGCGTGGATGAGGCGGTCGGCCGGAAAGTCATAGCGAAATAGCGCCAGCGTCCGGTCGAAATGCGGCGGGTCTTTCAGGCAGGCACCGCAGCGCTCGCCGTGGGTTGTCCGGTCGGCGCAGATCGGGCAGATCTGGGCAGGAAGCGCTGGCAGATCGGCGGCACACTGCGGGCAGAGCAGGGTGCTGCCACTGTCGTCGCCGCAGAGCAGGCAACTGGCCGGTAGCAAGGCTTCACCGATCCGCCGGGCGAATGTCTTGAGCTCATCGGGGTGGGGTAAAATTGACATCCAGCCCGAGCGTCCGTAATAATTCATAATTACCGATATGTTTCGTGTCTGATTTTTATAGTATTTTTCTCGCAAGGCCATCCATGCAAGCTAGCTCCGTCGCCGCTGTTTCCCCCTCTTCTCAGCCCATTTCGCAAACCACCTCCGCTCGTCGCTGGACGGTCGAGGAAGTGCTCGCCCTCTACGAAATGCCGTTGATGGACCTGATCTGGCGCGCCCAGGGCGTACATCGCGAACATTTTGACCCGAACGCCATTCAACGCTCGACGCTGCTCTCGGTCAAGACCGGTGGTTGCTCCGAGGATTGCAGCTATTGCTCGCAGTCGGCCCGCTACGACACCGAGACAGGGCGCGAACGCCTGATGCCGCTCGACGAAGTGGTTGCTGCCGCGCAGGCTGCCAAGGCCAAGGGCGCCTCGCGCTTCTGCATGGGCGCCGCCTGGAAGGGGCCGAAGGACAACGATCTCGACCGAGTGCTCGAGATGGTTCGCGAGGTCAAGGCGCTTGGTATGCAGACTTGCGTTACCCTCGGTATGCTCAAGGATGGCCAGGCCGAAAAGTTGAAGGAGGCCGGCCTCGACTACTACAACCACAATCTCGACACCGACAAGGATTTCTACGGTCAGGTGATCAAGACCCACACCCACGACGATCGTCTCGACACGCTCGATCAGGTGCGCGATGCCGGTATCAACGTCTGCTCGGGGGGCATCATCGGCATGGGCGAATCGCGCAAGAACCGCGCTGCGCTGATCGTTCAGCTGGCCAACTTGCCGAAGCCGCCGGAATCCGTGCCGATCAACAATCTGGTGCCGATTCCGGGTACGCCGCTGGCCGATAACCCGCGTCTCGATCCCTTCGAGTTCGTGCGCACCATCGCCGCCGCGCGCATCGCTATGCCGACCTCGTGGGTTCGCCTGTCGGCCGGGCGTCAGGCGATGAGCGATGAGTTGCAGACGCTGTGCTTCCTGGCCGGCGCGAACTCCATGTTCTATGGCGACCGCCTGCTGACCACCGACAATCCAGATGTCGACCGCGACGATCAACTGTTCGCCCGCCTCGGCGTCAAGGCAGTTTGAGCGCGGCCAATGTGAATACGGGCTTCGTTGACCGGCAGCACGTCGCTCGGCGCTTTTCCCGTATCGCGCCCAACTACGCTGACGGCGATTTCCTGGTCCGTGAAATCGACCGCCGGATGCAGGAGCGGCTCGACTACGTCAGCCTTCAACCCAAGCGTATTGTCGACCTAGGCTGCAGCCGGGGCGGTAGTTTTGGCGGCTTGGCAGCTCGTTACCCTGAAGCCGAACTGATTGGCCTGGATATTTCGCCGGCCATGCTGGCCAGCGGTCGCCAGGCGCGCCCGGGCTGGCAGCGCTGGTTGGGTATCGGACGCACTGGCGAGCCGCTGCGCCTGGCGGCCGATGCCGCCAATCTGCCGCTTAAGAGCCGGTCGGCCGCCCTGGTTTGGTCCAACCTGCTGCTGCACTGGCTGGACGATCCAATCCCGGCGCTGGCCGAGGCGCATCGCGCTCTGGAGGTCGGCGGCCTGCTGATGTTTTCTACGCTGGGGCCGGATACCCTGAAGGAATTGCGTTCGGCCTTCGCCGACGGCTATGCCCACACCCAGCGCTTTGCAGACATGCACGACCTGGGCGACATGTTGGTCGGCTGCGGTTTTGCCGACCCGGTCATGGACATGGAAGTCGTCACGCTGACTTACGACGATTTCGATGCAATGCTGGCCGAGTTGCGGGCTGCCGGTTCATCCTGCGCCATGAAGGCCAGGCGCCACGGGCTGACCGGCCGTCAGTCCTGGGTCCGCGCCCGTGCCGCCTACGAGAATCTGCGCCGTGACGGGCGTCTGCCGGCGACCTTCGAGGTCATCTACGGCCACGCCTGGAAGGCAGCGCCCAAGCAGACACCGGACGGCCGCGCCATCGTTCGTTTCGACCTGCCGCGCAAGGGCTGAATCAGTCCGGCTTCTGCCTGAAGAATTTTAGCGGTTTGGCTGACTGGAATTTCGGCACCGGAATCGCCTTGCGTTTCCGTTCGCGAATTCGCCAGCCAAGCAGCAAGGCGACGCCCGCCGAATAGGCCAGCGGCCAAAGTAGTGCGCTGGCCTTGGCGAGCCAGAAATAATGCACGCAGGCCAGAATGCTGATCAGGTAGATGTTGCGGTGCAGTTCCTGCCACCGCCTGCCGCCCAGCTTTCGAATGGAGCGATTGCTTGACGTCGCGGCCAGCGGAATCAGGAGCAGGAAAGCGGCAAAGCCGACGATCACGAAGGGACGCTTGACGACATCCTTGGCTATCTCGTCGATGTCGAAGGCATGGTCGAAGCCGATAAACGACAGCAAGTGCAGTGCCGCATAGAAAAAGCAGAATAGGCCGAGCATACGGCGCAGGCGTAACAGCCAGGGCAGGCCGGCAATGCTGCGTAAGGGCGTTACGGACAGTGTGATCAGGAGCAGGTTGAAGGTCCAGGTGCCGGTCCAGCGCTGCACGAATTCGACCGGCTCGGGGCCGAAGTTGCCGGGGTCGGCAGCCCACAGCAAGCGGCCGAACGGCAGCAGGCAGATCACGAAGACGCTTATCTTGATCAAGCCGAGTTGGTGGGCGTTGGGGTTGAAACTCATGTCAGAAATTTTTCCGAAGACCCGTTCCGCGAGTCGAAAGCAGGTGGTGCCGACGGTAAGCGGAACGCTTCAGGTCGCCAATGCGGCGCGCAGGTCGAGGATGTCCTCCTCGGCTTCGTGCAGCAGATCGGCATAGCGCTGCCGGTTTTCCTCCTCGGCTGCCGCATCATCGCCATTCAAACAGGCCTGTTGCCACAGGGGCTTGCCATCAGCCAGTAGTTTCGCGAAATAGAGAATGTCGGCCAGGGTGCAGGGTGTCTCGACGTTGCGCATCTGGTTCTGGTCGCGTACTGCGTCGGTGATCTGGGTTGGAACACCCAGGATATGCAGCAGGCTCTCGCCGATGCCCTCGTGCCAACCGATCAGTAGTTCGATCATGGCTGGCTCGTTGTTGCGATATTCGGGATATTCGGCAGCGCGATACATCAGATAGAAGACGCCGATGTTGTGCACCAGGCCGGTCAGCATCGCCTGATCCGGATTGACCCGGCCGAGGTGGCGGGCCAGCACGCGGGCGATGGCAGCAACCTGGATGGAGTATTCCCAGGTTTGGCGTGAGATGGCGTCATAGCCGGAAAGATGCCGGGATTTCAGCATCTGGTCCATGGCGACCGCCAGCGATGTGGTGCGGACGATGTCGAATCCCAGCCGTCCGATGGCGGTGCCGAGATCGGCAATCCGCTGGCCGCCGGGGTTGATCGCCGCCGAATTGGCCAGGCGCAGTAATTTGCTGGAAATCAGCGGTTCGACGCCGATCGCCTGCACCACCTGTTGGAGGTTGGCGAACGGGTTCTTCAGCGTGTTGCGGACGAGGATGGCGGCATCCAGGCAGGTCGGAAAATTGACATCGCCCGACAGGTCGCGGGCGATATCTTCCAGGATGCGGAAATGAGCTTTGCCGCCGTTGCTCATGTCACCCGGCAATGTAGCGTTCCAGTTGGTCGATCAGGAACTGCTGTTCGCGGATGGTTTCCTTGACCAGGTCGCCGATCGAGATCATGCCTATCACGCTGCCATCGTCGTCGAGCACGGGCAGGTGGCGGAAGCGCTTTTCGGTCATCAGCGCCATGCACTCCTGCATCGACGAACTCGGGGTCACGTAGGCCACGCGGTCGCTCATGATTTCACGAACCAGCGTTTCCTTGGAGGTCTTGCCCTGGAGAATGATCTTGCGGGCGTAGTCGCGTTCCGAAAAAATGCCGACCAGTTGTTCGCCATCCATGACCAGCAGTGCGCCGACTTCGTGTTGCGCCATGACGGTCAGCGCATGATAGACAGTGTCGTTGGGGGCCACGATGGCCAGTGGGCGGCTACGGCCGGCCAGAAGTTGCTTGAGCGTTTTCATGTTCTTCTCCTTCTCCGTTGGGAAGTGGTGCGCTCAGTCTAGTCTCCTCGTCGAAGGCTGCCAAGCGGCATAAAAACAAAAAGGCAGCCGAAGCTGCCTTTTTTGGCAATGCGCCGATCAGCGCAGGCCGGCGGCGTATTCGGCGACAGCCTTGATCTCGACGTCGGACAATTTGGCGGCGATCGTACGCATCATCTTTTCCGGATCGTTGGCGCGCTCTTCGACGCGGAAGGCCTTCAGCTGGGTTTCGGTGTATTCAGCATACTGGCCCGCCAGACGGGGGTACTGGGCGGGCAGGCCGGCACCGGCCGGGCCGTGGCAGCCGGCACAGGCCGGGATGCCCTTCTTGAAGTCGCCCTGGCGCCAGATCTTCTGGCCCAATGCCAACTGCTTCTCATCCTTGGCGGCAGACGGCTTCAGTTTCTGGCTGGCAAACCAGGCGGCAACGTTCTTCATGTCCTCGTCGGACAGCGGGGCAGCCATGCCGCCCATGATCGGGTTGTTGCGGGCGGCGGGCTTGTCGCCAACCGGCTTGAAGTTGCTCAATTGCTTGTAGATGTACTCTTCGACTTGACCGGCCAGGTGAGGGTTCGTGGCGGCGGGGCTGTTGCCGTCGGCGCCATGGCAGGCGACACAGACGGTTTCGGCGATGACCTTGCCCTTGGCAGGATCGGCTTTTGCCTTGGCTTCTTCGGAAGCGTGGGTGATGAAACTGGTGGCAAAAAGGATTGCCATTGCCGCTGTACGGATCATTTCGAACTCCTAGTGCGCGTTTGATAGGCGCTATGGCCGGAACGGAGGTTACAAACCTGTTATTCTATAATACTTCCCTGCCCTCTTGGCGGGTCTTCCGAGTTTTTTATGCCTCTGTTCCAACAGGCGGTTTTCTTGACCACCGTCGCCAATCTTCGCGATATGCCGCAGGATTCCGTCCGCGAAGTCGCCTTCGCCGGGCGCTCCAATGCCGGCAAATCTTCCACCATCAATGCGCTGGCCGGACGCGTTCGGCTGGCCTACGTCAGCAAGACGCCAGGCCGGACGCAGCATTTGAACTATTTCACGTTGGCCGCAGGCAAATATTTCGTCGACCTGCCGGGTTATGGCTATGCCAAGGCTCCCGAAGCGATTCGCTCGCAGTGGGAAGGGCTGATCGGGCCTTACCTGAACAAGCGCGAGCAGTTGGCCGGGCTGGTCGTCATCATGGATATCCGGCGCCCGATGACGGACCTGGATTTGCGACTGATCGACTGGTTCCGCCCGACAGGCCGACCGATCCACATCCTGCTGTCGAAGGCTGACAAGTTGAGCCGTCAGGAGCAGACCAAGGCTTTGCGTTCGGTCAAGGCGGAAGTGGCGACCTGGGGCGATGCGGAGCTTTATTCGGTCCAGCTCTTTTCGAGCCTGAAGAAGACCGGGGTCGAGGAGGCGGAGCGAGTGCTCGCTAAATGGCTGGAGATCGAAATCAAGCCGAAGGAAAACAAAGGGCCCCCGGATAAGGGGGGTCCGGGGGCCAAAATGCCCTAACGTAGTCAAGGCACCCGCTCAGGGAGGTGAAGCGGGAGACAGCGCGTGCCATCTGCAGTCTGTGACGCGGGTCAAGGCGGTTAGTTCCTCCCGGATTTAAAATTTTTTGTATTCAGTTGAACGAGGTTGAAGCATGACTGTGCTGAGCTGTGGTTTTCCCGGAACGCGGATGCGCCGGATGCGCCGCGACGATTTTTCCCGTCGTCTGATGCGCGAGTCGGTGCTGACGGCCAATGATTTCATCTACCCGGTTTTTGTGCTGGATGGCCAGGCGCGGGTCGAGAAGGTGGCGTCGATGCCCGGTGTCGAGCGACAGTCGCTCGATATCTTGCTGAAGACCGCGGAGCGCGCCGTCAAGCTGGGTATTCCGGCCTTGGCCCTGTTCCCGGTGATCGATGCCTCGCTGAAGTCGCTGGGCGCCGAGGAAGCTTACAACGCCGACGGTCTGGTGCCGCGCGTGATCAGGGCCTTGAAGCGCGAGTTTCCCGAACTCGGGGTGATCACCGACGTGGCGCTTGATCCTTATACCAGCCACGGCCAGGACGGGCTGATCGACGAGTCCGGGTACGTGCTCAATGACGAAACGCTGGACGTGCTGGCCAAGCAGGCACTTTGCCACGCCGCGGCGGGCGCCGACGTGGTGGCGCCATCGGACATGATGGATGGACGTATCGGTCGTATCCGCAGCGAACTGGAAGCGGCCGGTCAGATCTACACCCGCATCCTGGCCTATTCGGCCAAGTACGCATCCAGCTTTTACGGGCCGTTCCGCGATGCGGTCGGTTCGGCCGGCAATCTGGGCAAGGGCAACAAATACACCTACCAGATGGATCCGGCCAACAGCGACGAGGCCTTGCGCGAAGTGGCGCTCGATCTCGAGGAGGGTGCCGACATGGTCATGGTCAAGCCGGGCATGCCGTATCTGGACATCGTGCGCCGGGTCAAGGACGAGTTCAAGGTGCCGACCTATGCCTACCAGGTCAGCGGCGAATATGCGATGCTGAAGGCAGCGGCGCAAAATGGCTGGCTGGACGAGAAGGCCTGCGTGCTGGAAAGCCTGCTCGCTTTCAAGCGGGCCGGGGCCGACGGCATCCTGACTTACTTTGCGCTGGATGCGGCGGAGTATCTGAAAGGCTGATTCAGGTTTTGAGAAGCGAAAAGGGCGGCCTTGGCCGCCCTTTGTTTTTTACGCGCCCGGTGCGCCGGATTGCGACAGGCAGGCGAAGTAGAGCATCGGCCATTGCTGCGGCCATTGGGTCAGTGGTTCGCGAGTGAAGCCGCTGCGCGCGTATTGTTCCCAGCGGCCGACGACGTAGCAGCGCAGCAGGTTGGCCAGGGCGCCGAAATCGGCGTCGGGCTTGAGGTTTTCCTGCGTCGCAGCGATGCGCAAGGCTTGCTTCATGGCCGCCTCGACCTTGTCGAGCAGTGCGTTGATGCGGGTTTGCAGGCGTTCGTTTTCATTCACTAGCGCATCGCCGATCAGGACCCGGGTCATGCCGCGGTTCTTCTGGGCGAAGCGGAGCAGCAGGCCGATGATCAGCTCGATCTGCTTGAAGCCTTCGCTTTCTTCCGAGGAGATCTGGTTGATCACGCTGAACAGGCTTTGTTCGATGAATTCGATCAGCCCCTCGAACATCTGCGCCTTGCTGGCGAAGTGGCGGTAGAGCGCCGCTTCGGAGCAGTCCAGCTTGCCGGCCAGCGCGGCGGTGGTGATCTTTTCCCCCTTCGGGGTTTCCAGCATTTCGGCCAGCGTCTGCAGGATTTGCAGGCGGCGTTCGCCCGGTTTTGTCGCCATCGGTGTCCCCTCCTCAGATTTCATTTTTGGCCGAAATTTGCAATCGACCGTAGCATTTTGAGAGTTGTGTTGCCGAGCGGATTTTAACGTCAACAAAAGGCGATTGACGTAAGCCAGCACTCACCCACACGGTCTTCATGCCGAGCTTCTTGGCAGTGACCAGGTTGATCAGGCTGTCTTCGACCATGATGCAGCGGCGTGGGTCGAGGCGCTCGGCGCGGAGCAGGGCGCGGAAGCCGGCGAGCATCGGCTTGGGCTGGAAACGGACGTTTTCGACCGAGTAGATGGCGTCAAAACAGGCGTCCAGGCCGGTGATGCCGAGCACGGCATCGGTGTAGTGGCGCGGGGCATTGGAGAAGATGATCTTGCGTCCGGGCAGCCGGCGCAGGGTGCGCAGTAGCGGCTTTTCGAAAACGACCATTCGGGCAAGATCGGGAAACTGGTGCGTTTCCTGGAGAAAGTGCCGGGGGTCGGTGTCGTGGTGGCGCATCAGGCCGAGCAGCGTGGCGCCATAGCGTTCCCAGTAGTCCTGGCGGATGCGGGTGGCTTCGTGCTCGTCGACGCCGAGATGGCGTTCGATGTATTGGCGCATCGCCCGGTTGATGTGCGGAAAGATGTGCGGGCTGGCGTTGTGCAGGGTGTTGTCGAGATCGAACAGCCAGACGGGGTTTTTCATCGCGATACCGGGGTTACCATTGAAAAAGCCCGCCAAGGCGGGCTTTGTTGCGTTGCGCGTCGCTCAGTGCGACTTGATCATCGTGCCGACGCCATGGTCGGTCAGGATTTCCAGCAGCAGCGCGTGTTCGACGCGGCCGTCGATGATGTGCACGCCCTTGACGCCGTTGCGCGCCGCATCGAGCGCCGAGCCGATCTTCGGCAGCATGCCGCCGGACAGCGTGCCGTCGGCGACCATGTCGTCGATCTGCTTGGGCGTGATGCCGGTGATCAGGTTGCCTTCCTTGTCCAGCACGCCGGGCGTGTTGGTCAGCAGGACCAGCTTTTCGGCCTTGAGGACTTCGGCGATCTTGCCGGCGACGACGTCGGCGTTGATGTTGTAGGTCTCGCCCTCGGCGCCGACGCCGATCGGTGCGATGACCGGGATGAAGGCACCCTTGTCGAGGTGGTCGATCAGCGACGGGTCGATCTGGGTGATTTCGCCGACCTGGCCGACGTCGATCAGGTCGCCTGGGACGTCCTTGTTTTCCAGCATCAGCTTTTTGGCGCGGATGCAGTTGCCGTCCTTGCCGGTCAGGCCGACGGCCTTGCCGCCGTGCTGGTTGATCAGGTTGACGATGTCCTTGTTGACCTGGCCGCCGAGGACCATTTCAACGACTTCCATGGTTTCCGCATCGGTGACGCGCATGCCCTGGATGAATTCGCCCTTTTTGCCAACGCGGGTCAGCAGGTTTTCGATCTGCGGCCCGCCGCCATGGACAACGACGATGTTGAAGCCGATCAGCTCAAGCAGAACGACGTCGCGGGCAAAGCAGCTTTTCAGGTGCTCGTCGGTCATCGCGTTGCCGCCGTACTTGACGACGATGGTCTTGCCGTGGAAACGCTTGATGTAAGGCAGGGCTTCGGCCAGAACGGCGGCCTTGATGCCGGGGGCGAGGTTTTCGAGGCTCATGGCGGGCTCCAAGTGGAATCGCCGCGGATTGTACAAAGAAAAAGGCCGGAACGGGGTCCGGCCTTGGTGTTTGAGGGCAATGAACTCAGGCGATATTCAGCCGCTTGCTCTGGTTGTTCATCCACTTGGGTAGCGTCAGTTCCAGCACGCCATCGTTGAATTTGGCGTCGGCCTTGCTGTCGTCAATGTCGCTTTCCAGCTGGAAGGAGCGGGAAACCTTGCCGAAGTAGCGCTCGGCACGCAGGACGCGCTCGCCTTCCTTGGTTTCCTTTTCCCGTTTGCTCTCGGCGCTGATCGAGACCTGATTGCCGTCGACGATCACATGAATGTCTTCCTTGGCGACGCCGGGAAGCTCGGCGTGGACCAGGTAGTTGTCGCCCCGGTCCTTGACGTCCATCTTGATCGACGGCGGCTGGACCGGCGCCCCGTCGAACTCAACGGGGCGAACGAAGAAACCGCGGAACAGATCGTCGAATGGATCGATACGAGTGATGTTGGCCATGATTACCTCCTTGGTTGATCAAACTTTCCTGATCCCAATATAGGAGGGGTTTCTGCCGTTTCAAGACCCCAGTCGGATCTGCTCAGGCAGCATCAGGATGGCATCGCGATTGGTCCATGAGAAGCAACGCTCGGCGGCATCGCGCCAGGCCTGCCATTGCCAGTTGCGGTGCTCGGCCGGTGCGGTGGTGACTTCGATCGGTCCAGGAACGCACAGGCTGAAGACGTGTTCGACGTTGTGGGTGACGCCGGGGGCGTAGCGGTGCCGCCATTCACTGAATATTTCGAAGCGGTTGCTCAGCGACCAGTCGGTGAAAGCCGGCAGAGGGGCGTCGATGCCGGTTTCCTCAAGGACTTCCCTGCGCGCGGTGTCGATCAGGGCTTCGTCGTCTTCGCGGCTGCCGGTGACCGACTGCCAGAATCCGGGATGGGCGGCGCGTTCAAGCAGCAGCACGTCCAGCGCCGGGGTGTGGATAACGACCAGCACCGAGACGGGCTGTTTGGGCCGGGTCATGCCTCGGGAAAGGTAGGGATGCCCCGGGCCGGGGTATCGATCAGTATCCAGAAAGGTGCCTGGCGTTCGCGCCGGGCCTCGGACACTGCCTGGAAGACTTCGATCAGTGTCGCGAAGTCGTCAGGGTCGGCTGCCCGCAGGCGCGCCATGCCGTTGATGATCAGCACATGTCCCTTAGCCGGTTGCCAGTCCGGATCGCTCAGGCAGTCGTACAGCGCATCGAAATTGGCGCCGTACCAGATCGGAAACTGGAAGGCGTTGCCCAGTTGGGAGAGCACGCTTTCGATTGATGTCTGTTGGGTGATGTCCGTCTTGATCAGGCAGAAACGCATGCGCTCGGCGCTCGCTTCGACTGTGGCGAGGCGGGACGGCGGCAAATGGTAGAGGCCGGAGAGAGCGGCATCCTTCAGCGACTTATCGCTCATCGTCCATCCTGTTCCACGATGCGCCGGAAAGTCCGGTAATGGTCGTCGGTGTAGTAATACTCAGAGCGTTGGCCGGCGATGATCCGGCGCGGGCCGCGATCCCGCCGCCACGGCGTCTTGACCGTGTACTCGTGGTAATAGCCCCGGGCTTGCAGCGGCAGGCGTTTTTCGAAATTGCCGAAAACGATGCCGTCGCGTTCATAAGGAAACGGGCCGCCCGCCTTGATCAGCGCCAAGGTCTGCCGCGCTTCGGGTGGCAGATTTGCCAAAAAAATCGGCTCGACCGCGCCCCGAAGGAAGTCCCCTTGGGGGATAGCATTCCGGTCGGTGCTGAAGCCGAAGGCGCTCCCGATCGCCAGCCAGGCGACGATCAGGAAGCGCAGGCAGACTTGCATCAGCGTTTAGCTCGGGCTGACTTCAACCTGGGTTTCAACCTTCTGGCGCAGGCGGACGTGCAGTTCGCGCAGTTGCTTCTCGTCGACTGCCGACGGGGCGTCGGTTAGCAGGCACTGGGCGCGCTGGGTCTTCGGGAAGGCGATCACGTCGCGGATAGATTCGGCGCCGGTCATCATCGTGACGATGCGGTCGAGGCCGAAAGCCAGGCCACCGTGCGGCGGAGCACCATACTTCAGGGCGTCGAGCAGGAAGCCGAATTTGAGCTGCTGCTCTTCCGGGCCGATATTCAGCGCGGTGAACACCTTCTCCTGGACGTCGGAGCGGTGGATGCGCACCGAACCGCCGCCCAGTTCCCAGCCGTTGAGCGCCAGGTCGTAGGCCTTGGCCAGGCACTTGCCCGGATCTGTGACCAGCAGGTCGAGATGCTCGTCCTTGGGGCTGGTGAACGGGTGGTGGCAGGCGGTCCAGCGCTTGGATTCGTCATCGTATTCGAACATCGGGAAGTCGATGACCCACAGCGGTGCCCACTTGGCGCCGGTGACGAAGCCCTTTTCGTGGCCGATCTTGATGCGCAATGCGCCGAGAGCGTCATTGACGATCTTGGCCTTGTCGGCGCCGAAGAAGATCAGGTCGCCGGACTGGGCGCCGGTGCGCTCGATGACGGCGCGCAGGGAGGCTTCGGAGAGGTTCTTGACGATCGGCGACTGGAGGCCGGTTTCGTTGATCTGGGTGACGTCATTGACCTTGATGTAGGCCAGACCCTTGGCGCCATAAATTCCGACAAACTGGGTGTAGGCGTCGATTTCGCCGCGGGTCAGCGTGGCGCCGCCCGGGATGCGCATGGCGGCAATCCGGCCGCCTTCGCTGTTGGCGACACCGGCGAAGACCTTGAAGGCGACATCCTTGAAGGCATCGGTGACTTCGGTCAGTTCCAGCGTGACGCGCAGGTCTGGCTTGTCGGAACCGAAGCGGTGCATGGCTTCGGCGTAGGTCATGCGCGGGAATTCTGGCAGGTCGACGTTGATCGCTTCCTTGAACACGGTGCGAATCAGTTTTTCCATCAGCGCGGTGATTTCGGCCTCGCTCATGAACGAGGTCTCGATATCGACCTGGGTGAATTCGGGCTGGCGATCAGCACGCAGGTCCTCGTCACGGAAGCACTTGGTGATCTGGTAGTAGCGGTCGAAGCCGGCAACCATCAGCAACTGCTTGAACAGTTGCGGCGATTGCGGCAGGGCAAAGAACTGGCCGGGATGGACGCGCGACGGCACCAGGTAGTCGCGTGCGCCTTCCGGGGTGGACTTGGTCAGCATCGGCGTTTCGATGTCGACGAAACCGTTGTCGTCGAGGAAGCGACGGAAGGCGCGGGCCGTCTTGTAGCGTAGCATCAGGTTGTTCTGCATCTGCGGACGGCGCAGGTCGATGACGCGGTGGGTCAGGCGGACGTTCTCGGAGAGGTTTTCCTCGTCGAGCTGGAACGGTGGCGTGACGGACGGATTCAGCACCTCGATCTCATGGCAGAGAATTTCGATCTCGCCGGAAGCCAGGTTGGCGTTGGTCGTGCCAGCCGGGCGCGGGCGAACCTTGCCGGTGACCTTCAGGCAGAACTCGTTGCGGACGGATTCGGCGATCTTGAAGGTTTCGGCGCGGTCCGGGTCACAGACCACTTGGGCCAGACCCTCGCGGTCGCGCAGATCGATGAAGATGACGCCACCGTGGTCGCGCCGACGGTGGGCCCAGCCGCACAGGGTGACGATTTGCCCGTCGAGGGCGGCATTGAGTTGTCCGCAATAATGGGTACGCATGGAAATTCCGTGGGGTTGCTTAGGTGTGGGTGACGACATGGGGGTGCTGTGGCGGCGCCACGACCCCCATCGAAATAATGTACTTGAGTGCCTCGTCGACGGTCATGTCGAGTTCGACAACGTCCTGCGCCGGCATCATCAGGAAAAAGCCGGAGGTCGGATTCGGCGTGGTCGGGACATAGACGCTGACGTACTCGCCGTGCAGGTGGCGCGGGATATCGCCGCCGGGGCGGCCAGTCAGGAAAGCGACCGTCCAGCTGCCCTGGCGCGGATATTGGACCAGCAGCGCCTTGCGAAACGCATTGCCGTTGGGGGCGAACAGGGTATCGGAAACCTGCTTGACGCTCTTGTAAACGGAGTTGACGACCGGGATGCGCGACAACAGCTTGTCCCACCAGCCGACCAGCTTCTGGCCAATGAAATTGGCGGCCAGCAGGCCAGTCAGGAAGATCATCAGCAGCGTCAACACAGCGCCCGCGCCGGGGATGGCAAAGCCGACCAGCGACTGGGGGTGCATCGATTCGGGAAGCAAGCGCAGCGACTGGTCGAGCGTATTGACGATGAGCGACAGTACCCAGCCGGTGATGACCAGCGGGACCCAGATCAACAGGCCGGTGATGAAGTAACGCTTGATTAGCTGGCCACGCACGATGAGCAGCTTCCTTCCCCGGTCTGGCAGGGTGGCGGGGCGTCGGCCTTTTTGTTGCCACCCTTGAAATCGGTGGCGTACCAACCGCTGCCCTTTAATTGGAAACCTGCGGCGGAAAGCTGCTTGCTATAGCTCTCCTTGCCGCATTCCGGGCAAGTGGTGAGCTGCGGATCAGTCATCTTCTGCAGATGTTCTTTCTGGTAACCGCAGGAGTCGCAGCGATATTCGTAGATCGGCATGGGAATCCTCCAAAACCTTGAATTATAACCGAGAGTCTGAACACCCTATATCAGGTTGATTGCAGTAATTTCAACCTATCGTGCCAAGGTAGGCTTGGGTGATGGCATTGCCCCAGAATAGCGCGATGACTCCGGCGGCCGCCAGGTAAGGGCCGAAGGGAATGGGAATGTTTCGGCCGTGGCGAGCGACCACGATCAGCGAAATTCCGACTGCAGCACCCACCACGGAGGAAAGCAGAATGATGGCTGGCAACATCTGCCAGCCTAGCCATGCGCCGAGCGCGGCCAGCAACTTGAAGTCGCCATAGCCCATGCCTTCCTTGCCGGTCGCCAGCTTGAATAGCCAGAATACGCTCCACAGCGCCAGGTAACCGGCCATGGCGCCAGCAACGGCAGTGGAAAGGTCGGCAAAGATGCTCCATAAATTGAAGGCCAAGCCCAACCAGAGCAGGGGCAAGGTGATCGAATCAGGAAGCAGTTGGGTGTCGAAGTCGATCGCAGAGAGAGCGATCAGGGCCCATACAAGTAGTAATGCACCGACTGTCTGTAGCGTCGGCCCGAAATGCCAGGCCGCATAGCCCGAAAGGAGGCCAGTGGCGGCTTCAACAATTGGGTAGCGCGGTGATATCCGAGTGGCGCAGGCAGCGCATTTCCCTTTAAGGATAAAGAGATAGCTGATCAGGGGGATATTTTCCAGCGCCGATATCTGGTGCCCACAGACCGGGCAGCGGGAGCGCGGCTTGGCTAACGATATCGGTTCGGCCGCTGTCGTCTCCCCTCGCAATTCGGCGCATTGCGCATGCCATTCCTGTTCCATCATCTTGGGCAGGCGATGGATGACCACGTTTAGGAAACTGCCGACGCACAAGCCAAGCACCCCGGCAGCGGCAACCAAGCCGCCCATAGTTTCTGGAAGCATTAAACGACAGCGCCTAACTTGAAGATTGGCAGATACATGGCAACGACCATGCCACCGATCAGCGTACCGAGGATGACCATGATGATCGGTTCCATAAGGCTTGACATTGCCTCAACAGCCTCGTCGACTTCTTGCTCGAAGAAATCAGCTACCTTAGAGAGCATCGAGTCGAGCGCCCCGGATTCTTCACCGATCGCAACCATCTGAGTAACCATGTTAGGGAAAAGATTAACGTTTTGCATGGCAGAGGTTAGGCTGGTTCCTGTTGATACCTCCCCTTGGATCTGGCGAGTGGCAACTTTGTAAACGTAGTTGCCGGCGGCTCCGCCGACAGATTCGAGCGACTCGACGAGGGGGACGCCAGCTGCGAACATGGTGGCTAATGTTCGTGTCCATCGAGCAATTACAGCCTTCCGAATGATATCGCCAAAAATCGGTAGGCGGAGAAGTGAGCGATCCATCGCCATTTGCACTTTTTCGGACCGTTTCCAGCTTTCAAAAAAGGCGAAGAGCCCTCCGCCTATTGCGCCAAATATTGCCCACCAATACGCTACAAAGAAATCTGATATGGCGATCACCAAAAGTGTAGGTGCTGGTAAGTCAGCACCGAAACTTCTGAAAACATCCTTAAATGCAGGAATCACAAAAATCATGATGACCGCAGTGATGATGAAAGCGACAACGATAATCGAGATGGGATAGAACAGAGCCGATTTGATCTTTCCTTTGATCGCTAGAATTTTCTCCTTGTAGGAGGCAAGGCGATCAAGAAGGGTATCCAAAATACCGGCCTGTTCACCTGCGGCCACAAGATTGCAGTACAGAGCATCAAAATACAGCGGGAATTTTCGGAATGCTTGGGATAGTGAACTGCCGGTCTCAACATCTGCCTTGATATCCAGCAGTAGTTTGCCGACTGCTGGATTTGAGTGCCCTCGGCCGACGATGTCGAACGATTGCAGTAGCGGAACCCCGGATTTCATCATTGTCGCTAGCTGCCGAGTAAATAGCGCTATATCTTTTTCTGTGACTTTTCCGCCAGTCTTGAAACGAACCTTCTTTACCTTCGCGTTGGCGATACCCTGGCGCCTAAGTGTGGTTTGAACAACAAATTCGCTGGCAGCACGCATTTCTCCGCGTACCGATTTTCCATCCTTGTTCTTGCCTTCCCAGAGAAAGGTGCTTTCCTTGACCGTCGAGGCTGTGCGTCTTGCGGCGGTAGCCATACAGGTTCCTTTTCGTTAGACGTTGGTGGTGCTCAATACCTCGTCGAGCGAGGTAACACCCTGTTTGACTTTCAATAGACCGGATTCGCGCAGATTCTTAACGCCTTCGGCCTTGGCTTGCACTGCAAGGTCAATGGCCGACGCTCCGCTCATGATCATGCGCTGCATGGCTTCCGAGATGGGCATGACCTGGTAGATGCCGACGCGCCCTTTGTAGCCCGTTCCCTTGCATCGTTCGCAGCCCCCCGGGCCGAACAGGGTCCATGAGCCGTCGAGGTCGGCTTCGGTGTAGCCAGCATCCAGTAGGGCCTGATCGGGTACGGTCATCGGCTTCTTGCAGTTGCAAAGGCGGCGCGCCAGGCGCTGAGCGGTGATCAGCAAGACGCTGGAGGCAATATTAAAGGTCGGCACCCCCATGTTCATCAGACGGGTTAGCGTCTGAGGGGCATCGTTGGTGTGTAGCGTCGATAGGACGAGGTGGCCTGTTTGGGCTGCCTTGACGGATATTTCGGCAGTTTCGAGGTCGCGGATTTCACCGACCATGATGATGTCCGGATCCTGGCGCAGGAAAGCCTTCAGAGCCACCGGGAAGGTCAGGCCGGCTCGGTCGTCTACGTTTACCTGATTGATGCCGGCCAAATTGATTTCGGCAGGGTCTTCGGCGGTCGAAATGTTGATGCCATCCTTGTTCAGGATGTTGAGACAGGTATAGAGCGAAACCGTCTTGCCGGAGCCGGTCGGTCCGGTAACCAGAACCATCCCGTAAGGACGACTGATGGCGTCCATCAGCGCTGCTTTTTGCTCGGGCTCGTAACCCAGGGCTTCGATGCCTAGCGTAGCGGAACTTGGGTCGAGAATACGCATGACGATCTTTTCACCCTGCAGGGTGGGGAGCGTACTGACCCGGAAATCGATGGCGCGGTTTTTCGACAGGACCAGTTTCATTCGGCCGTCCTGTGGTACGCGTTTTTCGGCGATATTTAGTCGGGAAATGACCTTGATCCGTGAGGCAATCTTTTCCTTGATGGCGAGCGGTGGTGTGGCAACCTCACGCAGGATGCCGTCGACCCGGAAACGAATGCGATAGAACTTCTCGTAAGGTTCAAAGTGGATGTCTGACGCGCCGTCGTTGATCGCATCGAGCAGCATTTTCTGGAGAAATTTGACGACTGGCGCATCGTCGATATCCTGACCAGCCGCTTCATCTGCCTTGGCGACAGTGTCTTCATCGAGGAAATCTAGATTAACATCATCGCTTGTGAAGTTTTTGAGGGCTTCGGAGGCTGATTCGGCGTATTTGGCTACCAGTGGTGCAAGTTTGGGGTGTTCGACGACGATCGGATCAACGGCCAATCCGGTTTGGAAACGGATTTCATCGAGTGCGCGCAGATTGGTCGGGTCGGCGATGGCCACTGACAGTCGGTTGCCGCGCTTGTTGAGCGGAATTACCTTGTGGGTGGCAATCAACTTGCGGTCGATTGCGTCCGCTGGAATGTGAGCCTCATCGAAGGCATTGAGATCAAGCAGCGGGTAGCCGAAGGTGTCTGCGACAAAGCGGGCGATATCCAAAGCGCCCGCCTTCTGGTTGGAGATGATCTGTTCGATCAGTGAAGTTTTGGCGTTGTGCGCCTGGGCCAGCAATTGCTCCGCCTCGACCTCCTTGAGTTGCCCGGCCTGGACGAGCGCGCGCGCCAAGCCGCTGAGAGGAGGATTTTGAGGGGTTGCTGCCATTGATCGATGTTAAATGCCGTATAGATCGCCGGATGATGCTACGCAGGCGCTTGTTTGTAAAGGTTACAGGGCTGTAGCTTACCTGTTTGCGGGCGATTATGCGTGCTGCGACGACTCAGCAAGCTTCAATAGATATTAAATCGACGGAAATGCCGGCTAGTTCGGGGTACGGGCATTGCCTGTTCACACGGCTCCGACGGTAGGGGGGGCTGTGCCTAGACCCGTCCGAGGACGACCTCGGCGACGAAGCGGCTGCCGACATAGGCCAGGATCAGCAGCGCAAAACCGGCCAGCGTCCAGCGCAGGGCGCGCTTGCCGCGCCAGCCCCAGGCGTGGCGGCCGATCAGCAGGGTGGCGAAGATGCCCCAGGAGGCGAAGGCGAACAGGGTCTTGTGGTCGATGGTCAGCGCCTTGCCGAAGATTTCTTCAGAGAAGAAGACGCCGCTGCCGACGGTCAGCGTCAGCAGGATGAAGCCGAGAAGCAGCATCTTGAAGAGCAGGGATTCCATGGCCAGCAGGGGCGGCAGGCTGCTCAGGCTGCGCTTCAGCGAGCGGTTGTGCAGGGCGCGTTCGGTGAAGCCCATGAATATGGCGTGCAATGCCGACAGGGTCAGCAGGCTGTAGGCCAGCATGGCGGTGAGGAAGTGCAGTTTGAAGCCGGTGGCGTTGGCATGGGCGACCAGATGCACGTTGGGGAAGATGACCGGCAGGATGGTGCATACGGCGGCCAGCGGGAGAACCATAGGCTGCATGCCTTCCATCCGCGCCATGAAACTTTCCAGCCAGTAGATCAGGACGGCCAGCCACATCATCAGCGACAGCGCGAAACTGAACGAGAAGCGCATGCCGATATCGGCGAACAGCGCGTCGTAGAGGCCGGCGGCGTGGGTGACGAGTGCCGCGGCGATGGCCAGGCGCTCCCAGGTTTGCATGGGGCAGGCGACGCACTGCCCTTCGCTTTCGCGCCAACGCGTATTCCAGAAATGGAAGCCGAGGGCGCCGTAAATCAGGGCGGCGAGAATGTGCGGCAGAAGCTGAATTACAATATCGACCATCCTTGAATTCTACTAGAAGCCCAACTGACATGCTCGATAACCTGACCAATCGCCTTGCCCGCGTCATGAAGACGCTGAAGGGCGAAGCGCGCCTGACCGAAAACAACATCGCCGATGCGCTGCGTGAAGTGCGCATGGCCCTGCTGGAGGCCGATGTGGCCCTGCCAGTGGTCAAGGAATTCATCGCCGCAGTCAAGGAAAAGGCGGTCGGCGAGGAGGTCATTGCTTCGCTCAGTCCGGGCCAGGCGCTGATCGGCGTCGTTCATGCCGAGCTGACCAAGATCATGGGCGCCGCCCACGAGGGCATCAACTTCAACACCCAGCCGCCGGCCATCGTGCTGATGGCGGGTTTGCAGGGCGCCGGCAAGACGACGACGGTTGGCAAGCTGGGCAAGTTCCTCAAGGAAAATCACAAGAAGAAGGTGCTGGTGGTGTCCTGCGACGTTTATCGTCCGGCCGCTATCGATCAGCTGAAGTTCGTCGCCGGCCAGGCCGGGGTCGATTTCTTCCCATCGGCGGTCGGCGAGAAGCCGGAGGCCATTGCCGCCGCGGCGATCGATTGGGCCAAGCGCCACTACCACGATGTGCTGCTGGTCGATACGGCCGGCCGTCTGGCCATCGACGAAGAGATGATGGCGGAAATCAAGCGCCTGCATTCGGCGATCAATCCGATCGAAACGCTGTTCGTCGTTGATGCCATGCTGGGCCAGGATGCGGTCAATACGGCCAAGGCCTTCAACGAGGCGCTGCCGCTGACCGGTGTTGTGCTGACCAAGCTGGACGGCGATGCACGCGGCGGCGCGGCGCTGTCGGTGCGTCACATCACCGGCAAGCCGATCAAGTTTGCCGGTGTCGGTGAAAAACTGACCGGGCTGGAAGCCTTCCATCCGGAGCGGATGGCTTCCCGCATCCTCGGTATGGGCGACGTGCTGTCGCTGATCGAAGAGGCGCGCAAGGGACTGGACGAGGAGAAGGCCGTCGCCTTCGCCAAGAAGCTGAAGTCGGGCAAGAGCTTCGATCTCAATGACTTCAAGGATCAGATGGCGCAGATGCGCAGCATGGGCGGCCTGTCGGCGCTGATGGACAAGATGCCGGCGCAGATCGCCCAGGCGGCCGGCCAGTTGCCGGCCGGTGCCGAGAACAAGATGGTTGGCCGCGTCGAGGGTATTATCAATTCGATGACCCCGGCCGAGCGCGCCAAGCCGGAGTTGATCAAGGCCAGCCGGAAGCGTCGCATCGCCACGGGCGCCGGGGTGCAGGTCCAGGATGTGAATCGCCTGCTCAACCAGTTCGAGCAGATGCAGAAGATGATGAAGCAATTCAGCAAGGGCGGCATCGGCAAGCTGATGCGTGGCATGAAGGGCATGATGCCCGGGATGCGCTGATTTCTTGTTGATTCAGGCGCTGACCGGGCAAATGCTACGGTCGGCGCCAAAAAAAGGCCAAAATCAAAAAATCAGTTGGCGGCCTGCGCCAGACGGCCTGGTTTTTCGTAGTTCCACTGGTTCTGCCAGGCGGCGCGCACCATGTTCGGGTATTCAGGCTTGCCTAGGCTGCCGTTGTAGCGGCCCAGCGCGCGGAACAGATCGCCCTTTTCGATATCGAGATAGTGGCGCAGGATCGTGCAGCCGTAGCGCAGGCTGGTGCGCAGGTCGAACAGGTTGTCGTCCGGCCGGCCGATTATCTTGACCCAGAAGGGCATGACCTGCATGTAGCCGCGGGCGCCGGCCGACGACACGGCGTATTTGCGAAAACCCGATTCGACCTGCATCAGCCCGAGCACCAGTTGCGGGTCCAGCCCGGCCCGCGTCGCCTCGTAATGGACGCTGCGCAGCAGGTCGATGCGGTATTCGCGATTCGGGATACGCTTTTCCAGCCGCGGCGACATCGCCGCCAGCCAGTCGACGGCCTCCATCGGTGTCTTGAATGAACTGACCGGTGGCCGGGAGTCAGAAACGGCCTTGTGCAGGGCGGCCTGCGCACTGGCTGACAGCACTTCGTACTTCTGCGCGCCGGCGTGAGCCGCCGACGCGCCGCACAACAACAGGGCCGCGATCAGGCGGCGCACAGTTTCCCTTGCAGCGTGGCCAGGATGTCGGCCTGGGCGACCATTGTCGCCTCGGCGTCGGTTCGTCCCTTGTACTCGAACTGCCCGTCCTTCAGGCCGCGTTCGCCGATCACCACGCGATGCGGGATGCCGATCAGCTCCATGTCGGCGAACATGACGCCGGGGCGCTCGTTGCGGTCGTCGAGCACGACGTCGACGCCGGCCTTTTTCAGGTCGGCGTAAAGCTGGTCGGCAGCGGCCTTGACCGCCTCGCTCTTGTGATAACCCATCGGCACGATGCAGACTTCAAAAGGCGCAATGCTCGGCGGCAGGATTATGCCGCGCTCGTCGTTGCCCTGCTCGATGGCGGCGCCGACGATGCGCGACACGCCGATGCCGTAGCAGCCCATCTCCATGATCTGGCTCTTGCCGTTCTCGTCGAGGTAGCTGCAGCCAAGTGCTTGCGCGTACTTCTGGCGCAACTGGAAGATGTGGCCGACTTCGATCCCACGCAGGATTTCCAGTGAGCCCTGGCCATCCGGCGACGGATCGCCGGCGACCACGTTGCGCAGGTCGAAAACTTCCGGTTCCGGCAGGTCGCGGCCGAAATTAACCCCGGTCAGATGGAAGCCGGCCTCGTTGGCCCCGCAGACGAAATCGCCCATCGCGGCAACGCTGCGGTCGGCAAAAATGGCCACATTTTTGCCATCGACCGTAGCCGGCCCGATGTAGCCGGGCTTGCAGCCGAGGTATTGCTCGACTTCGCTTTCGGTGGCGAAACGGAACGGATTGATCGCCGCAATTTTGCTCGCTTTGATCTCGTTCAACTCGTGGTCGCCGCGCAGCAGCAGCAGGGCGAAAGTCGTGCTGCCGTCTTCCTTCTCGCTGATCACGGCAATCGACTTGACGATATTGTCCAGTCCGACACCGAGGAATTCCGCTACATCGATACAGGCCATCTTGCCCGGCGTGGCGATCTTTTCCATGGTCTTGGTTGCAGCAGGGCGCGGGCTGGTCGGGGCCAGGGCTTCGGCCAGTTCGACATTCGCGGCATAGCCCGAATCCGGGCAGAAAGCGATGTCATCCTCGCCCGAATCAGCCAGCACGTGGAACTCATGCGAACCCGTGCCGCCGATCGAGCCGGTGTCGGCGGCGACAGCGCGGAACTTCAGGCCGAGGCGGGTGAAGATGCGGCTGTACGTCTCGTACATGTTGCCGTATTCGCGCTTCAGATCGTCGAATGAGGTGTGGAAGGAATAGCCGTCCTTCATCAGGAATTCTCGACCGCGCATGACGCCGAAACGGGGGCGGATCTCGTCGCGGAATTTAGTCTGCACCTGATACAGGTGGATTGGCAGCTGGCGGTAGCTTTTGACATCGCGGCGCACGACGTCGGTGATCACTTCCTCGTGCGTCGGGCCGATGACGAACTCGCGCTGATGGCGATCCTTGAAGCGCAGCAATTCCGGGCCGTATTGCTCCCAGCGACCCGATTCCTGCCACAACTCGGCCGGCTGGACGGCCGGCATCAGCAATTCGAGGGCGCCGGCGTTATTCATCTCTTCGCGGACGATATTCTCGACCTTGCGCAGTACGCGCAGGCCAAGCGGCATCCAGGTGTAGATACCGGCTGCGGCACGCTTGATGTAGCCGGCGCGCAGCATCATCTTCTGGCTGATGACTTCGGCGTCGCTCGGGGCTTCCTTGAGAGTGGTGAAAAAGAACTGCGTAGTGCGCATGGGATGCTCTTGAATTCGTTGCGAAACCTCGATTTTACACGGTCCCGCTTCTTTGCATGTGAACGCCCTTTGTGAAAGAATTGCAGCAACTATTAATTTTTGCAGGATTTTTATGCTCGATCGTGAAGGCTATCGCCCGAACGTCGGCATCATTCTTTGTAACGCCAGAAACGAGGTTTTCTGGGGCAAGCGCATACGGGAGCATTCCTGGCAGTTTCCGCAAGGTGGCATCAAGCGAGGCGAAACGCCCGAAGAAGCCATGTTTCGCGAACTGTACGAAGAGGTCGGGCTGTTGCCCGAGCATGTGCGCATCCTCGGTCGGACCAAGGGCTGGTTACGTTACGAAGTGCCGACACACTGGATCAAGCGCGAATGGCGTGGTTCCTACAAAGGCCAGAAGCAGATCTGGTTTCTACTGCGATTGGTCGGGCGGGATAACGACGTCAGCCTGCGTGCGACCAACAAGCCGGAATTCGATGCCTGGCGCTGGAACGACTACTGGGTGCCGCTCGACGCGGTAATCGAGTTCAAGCGGACTGTCTACGAGCAGGCGCTCAATGAATTGGTGCGTTTCCTCGATTTTGACCGCAAGGGAGCGCGACAGAGGAAAGACGCGTTGGAGCCTTCGGTACCGGCACCAAGCGCGACCCAAAACGGGGAGTGAGTATGCGGATGTTGCGTGATTCGGCGCTTTTTCTGCTGATCGCCTTGGGCTTGACGTCGCCTCTATGGGCGGACTTCGAAGAAGACTACGAGAACAAGAAGTGGCAGGAAGTTGAAGTTCAACTCCCGGTGCCGCCCAGGCAGGAGAATTTGCTGCCGTTCTACGTCAGCGCAGCCACCAGCAATCGTTTCTTTATTGACGGCTCGACCCTCAGCGTCGGCGGCGACGGTGTGGTGCGCTACGTCCTGGTCGTCATGTCGGCAGAAGGGGGGCGCAATGTCACTTTCGAAGGCATGCGCTGTGAGGCCAGGGAGCGGCGGATTTACGCTTCCGGCCGTCTGGACGGATCATGGGCGAAAACGCGCAAGAACGACTGGGTGCGTATCCAGGAAGCGTATGCCAACCGGCATCACGCTGCGCTCTTCCTTGACTATTTCTGCCCCGTTGGCGTCATCGTCCGCAATGCTGACGAGGCGAGAGCTGCTCTCGTGCGTGGTGGCCATCGCGATACCCTGCAATGGTTAAAGCCGTGACTCCGGACAAGATAATCATCGAACTCGACCGTGCGCTACGCACGGTATTCGCTTCAGCGCGCAGCGTCCGGCCGGTTCCCGGCGATACGCAGCCGGAGGCGGGTTTTGATGCCGAGCAGCGGCGCCATGTGGTGGGCCTGATGCGCGTCAACCATTGCGGTGAAATCTGTGCGCAGGCCCTGTATCAAGGGCAGGCTTTGACTTCCCGTGATCCGGTAGTCAGGGAAGCGCTGCGCGGCGCAGCGGACGAAGAGACCGAACATCTTGCGTGGACCGAGCGGCGCATCGCCGAACTCGGTGGTCGCAAGAGTTTGCTGAACCCGCTGTGGTATGCCGGCTCGCTAACGCTCGGCCTGGTGGCCGGGGCGTTGGGAGACAAGTGGAATCTCGGCTTCCTGGCGGAAACGGAGCGTCAGGTTGAGGCTCATCTCGATGGCCATTTGCTCAGCCTTCCGGAAGATGATCTGCGGTCAAGGGCTATCGTTGACCAGATGCGCCTGGATGAAATCCAGCATGCCGAGACAGCCGTGCGCCACGGGGCAGCCGAATTGCCAGGGGCGGCGAAGGCGGCCATGAAGCTAATGGCGAAGGTCATGACCGGCACGGCCTATCGCCTCTGATCCGGCGTTTTTCCAGAATCAAGTTTCCTCGATGATCTCGAAATCGTAGGTGATTTCGGCTGTCTTGCCGATCATGATCGAGGCCGAGCAATATTTGTCTTTCGATAGTTCGATGGCGCGCGCCACGGCATCCGGCTTGAGTTGCTTGCCTTTGACGCGGTAATGGAAGTGGATGCTCGTGAACACCTTGGGATCGCTGTCGGCCCGCTCGGCCTTCAGGCTGACGTCGCAGGCACTAACCTGATGGCGCCCTTTTTTAAGAATCAAAACCACGTCGAAGGCAGAGCAGCCGCCGGTCCCTGCCAGAACCATTTCCATCGGGCGTAGGCCTATGTTGCGGCCGCCGGCTTCCGGGGCCCCATCCATGACCACTGCGTGGCCGCTGCCGGTCTCTGCGACAAACGACATGCCGGCATTGTCTCCCATCCATCTTACGGTGCATTCCATGCTGATCTCCTTGCTAGAGCGCGAATTCTAGCGGATATCGACAGGGCATGGCTGCTCACTGTGGCGCTGCTGCGGTGCACCAAATAGTCCTTATTATCCATTTAATTAAAGTGGTTGTTGTTTATTTAATTTATCGTTAATTTATTTCATAAGAAACATAATTATCATTTATAAACATGAACTAAACAATGATCTATATAATTTATGTATTGATTTACTTATTCATGGTGCATTGCACAAATACTCCTTGCGGAGACGCTTGCCTTCGTGCACAATGCGAAGCGTACGAACTGCAATGACTTATTAGCGATAAGTTCTTCGGTTCAGATTTGTCTCCTCCACCCTCCTCCTTTGGTGTGGATTTAACGCGGCTCAGCGAGCCGCGTTTTTTTTGCCAATTTGCCGGGTTGGTTGATAAAGCATTGACAGCTGCTGGAAGAGTCGACTAGAATCCGCGCCTTTCTCCAATCTGCGCCCAAATTTTTCAGGACGGCACACTTATATGAAAACGTTTTCCGCCAAGCCACATGAGGTGAAGCGCGAGTGGTTTGTGGTAGACGCCACAGACAAGGTGCTCGGCCGCCTCGCTACCGAAATCGCTCGTCGCCTTCGCGGCAAGCACAAGGCTATTTATACGCCGCACGTTGATACTGGCGATTTCATCGTCGTCACCAATGTGGAAAAACTGACCGTGACCGGTAACAAGGCCGAAGACAAGAAGTACTTCCGCCACTCCGGTTATCCGGGTGGTATCTACGAAACCAACTTCAAGAAGATGCAGCAACGCTTCCCGGGTCGCGCCCTGGAAACCGCCGTCAAGGGTATGCTGCCGAAGGGTCCGCTGGGCTACGCCATGCTGAAGAAGCTGAAGTGCTACGCCGGTGAACAGCATCCGCACACTGCCCAGCAGCCGAAGGCTCTGGAAATCTAAGGGGTCATCATGGCTGAAAGTTATTTCTACGGTACCGGTCGTCGCAAGAGCGCCGTTGCCCGTGTTTTCATGAAGCGTGGTTCGGGTGCCATCGTTGTGAATGGCAAGCCGATCGATCAGTTCTTCTCCCGCGAAACCGGCCGCATGATCGTGCGTCAGCCGCTGGAGCTGGTTGAGCAACTGACTGGTTTCGATATCAAGGTCAACGTTATCGGTGGCGGTGAGTCTGGCCAGGCTGGTGCTGTTCGTCACGGCATCACTCGTGCCCTGATCGAATACGATGCGGCCCTGAAGCCCGCACTGTCTAAGGCTGGTTTTGTTACCCGCGATGCTCGTGAGGTCGAGCGTAAGAAGGTAGGCTTCCACAAGGCCCGTCGCCGCAAGCAATTCTCCAAGCGTTAATTTGCCTTGGATGCAGAAAAAGCCGCCGTTTGGCGGCTTTTTTGTTTTTTCGGCGCGCGGTATCATGCGCCCTCCTTTGGGAGAGATTTCATGATCAAGATTGGCATTGTGGGTGGTACCGGATACACCGGTGTGGAGCTTCTGCGTTTGCTGGCTATGCATCCGCAGGCAAATATCGTGGCAATCACGTCGCGAGGTGATGCGGGGTTGCCGGTTGCAGACATGTTTCCGAGCCTGCGTGGCCGAGTTGGCCTGAAATTCGAGGATCCGGCCAAGGCCAATCTGGCCGCCTGCGATGTCGTTTTCTTCGCGACCCCGAACGGCATCGCCATGCAGCAGGCGCCAGTCTTGCTCGATGCGGGCGTGCGGGTAATCGACCTAGCTGCCGATTTTCGGATCAAGGACATTGCCGAGTGGGAAAAATGGTACGGCATGACCCATGCCTGTCCGGACTGGGTTGAAAAAGCGGTATATGGCCTGCCGGAAGTCAATCGCGAGCAGATCCGCTCGGCAAGGCTGATCGCCAATCCCGGTTGCTATCCAACCGCTGTGCAGTTGGGCTTCAAGCCGCTGGTGAGTGCTGGCTTAGTCGATTGCGGATCATTGATTGCCGACGCCAAATCAGGTGTCTCTGGTGCTGGACGTAAGGCGGAAACGCATATCCTGTTTTCCGAGGCATCAGATAATTTCAAGGCATATGGTGTTTCAGGGCATCGGCATTTGCCGGAGATTCGCCAGGGGTTGGCGAATATGGCAGGTGCCTCGGTCGGATTGACTTTTGTACCGCATTTGACGCCGATAATTCGCGGTATCCACGCGACGCTCTACGCGAAAATCCGGGAGGAAGCAGATTTTCAGGCTTTGTTCGAAAAGGCGTACGCCAGCGAAGCCTTCGTCGATGTGTTGCCGGCGAAGTCACATCCGGAGACTCGTTCGGTCCGCTCGGCAAATACCTGCCGAATTGCCGTGCATCGCCCACAAGGCGGCGATACATTGGTGATCCTGTCGGTCATCGACAATCTGGTCAAGGGGGCGGCGGGTCAGGCTGTCCAGAACATGAACCTGATGTTTGGGCTCGATGAAACACTCGGCCTATGCCAACTCCCGCTGTTACCCTGAAATTGAAGCGATTCCGGCGCCGATTTGGAATTTCGGCGCCGCGAGTCGTGGTCCGTAGCCATGTGCCATGGCAATGGATCGCTGCTCCGCTGGTGCTGCTGGCTCTATTGTTGGCAACGGCCGGCTGGCTGATGGCGCAGCGCAACGAAACAGGCGTATTAGGCGCCGAGGTGGATCATCTGCGTCAGGAGTTACAAGCGCAGGGCGAAGAGTTGCAGTTGTTGCGGTCGGCTGCAGGTACTGGCAAAAATGCAGTTAGTATCGAAAGAGCGGCACAACAACAGTTGCTCGGCAGGATTCAGAGCCTTGAGGCAGAAAATGCCGGGCTCAAGGAGGATATGCTCCTTTTCGAGCGCCTTATTCCGGTTGCCGGCGAAGGGGCCTCAGTTCGGGTCGAGAGTTTCAGGGTTTTCAAGGACTCTCCCACGCGCTATCGATATCGGTTGCTCATCGCCATTCAGTCTGACAAGCAATCTCCCGATTTCAAAGGCCGCCTGGAGATGGTGATCAGCTATGCCAGTGCTGGCCGGGCGTCGCAGTTGCAGTTGCCGGGGAAGTCGGAGGCTGCAGGCAATTATCAGCTGCAAATCAAACACTTTCAGCGTCGTGAAGGGAGCTTTGAATTGCCGTCAGGGGCGGTTTTGCAAGGGGTTGAAGCTCGTGTTCTGCAGGGTGGTACACTCAAATCCAGGCAATTGGCTCAACTTTAGGAGTGTTCGATGTTTGGGAAAAAGAGCGAAAACAAGCCTCAAGGGCGTATTGACAGCTTGATTGGTGCCGGCACCCGGGTTGAAGGGAGTCTTCAGTTCACTGGCGGTTTGAGAATTGACGGCGAGGTGAAAGGATGTGTCCAGGCGGCAGACGGGGCGTCGTCCTCGACGCTGGTGTTGAGTGAGCATGCACGTATTGAGGGCGGGGTGGCGGTTGCCCATCTTGTGACGAACGGCACGGTTGTCGGGCCGGTCGTGGTTACGGAGACGCTGGAAATGCAACCAAAGGCACGCATCGTTGGAGATGTCGAGTATGCCTCGATAGAAATGCATCAAGGGGCGGTGATCGACGGGCGCCTTCTGCATTCCGCTCGAAAATCAGTGGAACTAAAATCTCCACCGTTGGCCTAAATCGATTGACCGCGATTGCCTTGGCTCGCATAATCTCGCACGAATTTTCTCAGGAGTTTTCCTCATGAACGCAGTTACCGAAATGGCCGCACCTCTTGTGTTTACCGACAGTGCCGCAGGCAAGGTCAAGGAATTGATCGAGGAAGAGGGTAATCCGGGGTTGAAATTGCGCGTATTTGTCACTGGTGGTGGTTGCTCGGGTTTCCAGTACGGCTTTACCTTTGACGAGGAGGTGAACGAGGACGACACTACCATGGAGAAAAATGGTGTCACGTTATTGATCGACCCGATGAGCTATCAATATCTGGTCGGTGCTGAAATCGACTACTCAGAGGGCTTGGAAGGGTCGCAGTTTGTCATTCGCAACCCGAATGCCACTTCCACCTGCGGGTGTGGATCTTCGTTTTCTGCCTGAGAGTAGATGGTCGATGTAAATGAAAGGCGGCACTGGCCGCCTTTTTCTTTTTGGGGTAATTCAGTCGACAAGTCGGCGACTCTCTGAAAATAAGTAATGCGCTAGAATGCCGCTCTTTTCCATTGAATGAGTCACTTGGCGTCGATGCGCCGTTGGCTTTGGGTCGGGAGTGCTATATGGTAGACATCGAGCGCAGCCTGCAGTTGATCAAGCGTGGTTGCGATGAATTGTTGATCGAAGCTGATTTGGTTGAGCGCATTAAATCCGGTAAGCCTTTGCGTGTTAAGGCTGGCTTCGATCCAACGGCGCCGGATTTGCACCTGGGTCACACGGTGCTGATAAACAAATTGCGCCATTTTCAAGAACTTGGCCATCACGTCATGTTCCTGATCGGTGATTTTACGGGCTTGATTGGTGATCCGACCGGGAAGAATGTCACTCGTCCGCCACTATCGCGTGAGCAGGTGGTCGAAAATGCAAAAACCTACAAGGAACAGGTTTTCAAGATTCTTGATCCGGAAAAAACGGAAATCTGTTTTAACTCTGCCTGGTTTGATACTTTGGGGGCGGCAGGAATGATCAGATTGGCGGCCCAGCACACTGTCGCCCGTATGCTGGAGCGCGATGATTTTTCCAAGCGCTACGCCGGTGGATTACCTATCGCGATCCATGAGTTTCTTTACCCCCTTTGCCAAGGCTACGATTCGGTGGCAATGCGTGCAGATGTCGAGCTGGGCGGTACTGATCAGAAATTCAATTTGCTTGTCGGTCGGGAGCTGCAGAAGCACTATGGGCAGCAGCCTCAGTGTGTACTGACGATGCCCTTGCTTGAGGGATTGGATGGCATTAATAAGATGTCCAAGTCGTTGGGTAACTATATTGGCATCAGCGAATCTCCACGCGAGATATTCGGCAAGGTCATGTCAATCTCGGACAATCTGATGTGGCGCTATTACGATTTGTTGTCGTTCCGCGACATGGCAGAGATCGCGCGGTTCAAGCAGGAGATTTGCGAAGGGCGAAATCCGCGAGACATCAAGGTGTTTTTGGCTCAGGAGCTCGTCGAGCGTTTTCATTCTCGGAGTGCCGCGGAAGACGCGTTGACCGAATTCGAGGCGCGTTTCCGTCAAGGCGTGTTGCCAGACGATATGCCTGAATTGACCGTTGCAAGCGAAGGGCTTGCGATACCGGTGGTCAATGTTCTCAAACTCGCTGGATTGACTGCGAGTACTTCTGAGGCGTTGCGCATGGTGGCCCAGGGAGCGGTTAGGGCAAATGGGGAAAGGGTGTCTGATAAGGGATTGGCCTTTGCGCCTGGGGAGTCGGTAGTTCTTCAGGTGGGTAAGCGAAAGTTTGCCAAAGTGCAGGTCGTCTGATTACCGCTCGTTAGTGCTGAAAATATTTCCCTGTGGGTGTTGACGGCCGGTTTTGAATCTATATAATGCGCACCTCTCCTGCGGTGCCGGGGTTTTCGGCGGTTCGGGGGAGTCAGGTGAAGCGAAAAGATTTTAAAAAATGTTTTCGAAATTGCTTGACAGGGAG